>UMDC01035909.1_pt1 | contig 10379 bp, 10 predicted proteins | sample 1964391 | NCBI WGS metagenome assembly UMDC01 (sample SAMEA4835984, study PRJEB28245) | human gut metagenome | biome: gut microbiome; material: fecal sample | place: Denmark | collected 2008 | reverse complement strand
GGGGAGTATGAGATAGGTGTGTGGTGTTTTCATTTTCATGGGCTCCTTTCTGGTGGAATTGATTCTTAATGATTTATCCTATTATACCATCATATTCAAAAGAAATCATTTCCTTGAACTTAATTGTAGTCGCATTGTTCTCAATTAAGTTCCTGATCGTAGCAATGAGCAGGGCAACGGCTAGTCTTGATGATTCAATATAATCTCTTTCATTTTCTATGATTTCTTCTACTAAATGATAATTGCCAACCGGAATTTCGCCATGCACAAACTTTGATCTCATTCTATAGAGTTTCTTTATCATATCTTTTGTAATACTTGTGAAAACAGTGCTGATATTTTTCTGCAATGTATTTGAAATTCCTTTGTTATCAGCCGCATAGATGCTCTCTAATCCAATAATGGAATAAACAAATATTTCATGCATTTCCCGATTAAAAACATATGACAGTGCTGAAAAGATTATGGGGGATTGTTCCTTTTCATCCGCCAGACTTGTATTTTTCTTTATCCAACAGAAACAGGTATCAAAAGATACTTCCTGTTCAAACAACTGTCCATATTCCTTAGCTGCCTCATTATGAATCGGATAATATGAAAAAAACTGCTCCCTCTTATAATCTTGTCCGTCAAATGCAACCACTGTAGTTGCACAATTAATATTCATTTCCGGGTATGCTATCGCTATTGACATGACAATCGCTAATACAAGTTTTTTAATGTTCTCGTCATAGAAATCATCTAACATATCATTTCTTATGTATCTGTTTAAAAGATCTGCATCTCTGTATTGTAACTCCTCCCCCCTCAACCCATCATAATATAGAACACTATTTTCTTCTGTATTCACTTCAATTGCTACATCTCCGAAAAAAATCACCTCTACATCATATATGTAATTCGTTTTATCCAGTTCAACACATCTATTATACTCATCTATCAAATGTGCGTTTTGAGGAAGAATTTCCAGCATTTTCTTTATTCGAAGCAACTCATGTTTATACATAGTGCCTTTTTTCCTGATTATTCGTACTTCCGAAGCAAAAGTCGTCTTTTCATTATAGAAGAACCATTCAAAACTTAGATGATCTAACTTAGTTTTAATATACCCTGCCGCTCTTCCTGTTTCGTCATGTGTGCGTATTGGAATTTTTATGTCTAACCTTGTCACGGATAGCCCTCCCTGTTTTAAATTCAAGTTTTATTATTGATTATTCTATTATTCCGCATACTTTTAGTCCATCGTCATTGATACTATCTATTTAAAGTATTCTTTCAATCTAGCACCTACTATTTTTATTAATTGATTGAAAAGCTTTTTATTTTTTAAATTATCTCTTTCATAAAACTCGTTTGCAGCGTTTATCAACTCATTATCCATCCATCTCAATACGTAATCAGCCTTCCAAATTGACTTTTCCTCTAACCCCTTAGATAACTCCGGCATTAGAAATTCTGAATTTTTATATTTAGAATCCAATTCCCAATATAAGTTTAATTTCTGACTAAAACCATCTATTGACTCAACGGTTATTATTGCTGCAATTTTGCGATCTGTCTTTCCTGATATTGATGGTATAATGCAAATTTTATATTTTGTCATTACATGAAAAATATTCCACTTATCATTTGTTTCATTCATCCAGTTATGTTTTCGAGCAAAATAAATTATCTTTTCCCAGCAATCCTGATCAATGACTTTTAACAAATATTTGTCACCCACCCTTTCAAGACTATCTGTTCCAAGAATCTTATTCAATTGATTTATTTTAACTAAATATTCTTTTTTCAATTCACAAAATAATTGATACACATGATATGCCGTGTATCTCTTCAAAACTATATATTCATTCTGAAACCTCATTACAAGTGCATCTTCTTCATTTTCTATCAGAATAAAATGTTCCTTTTCAAAAACTTCTCTTTCTGAGAAATAACTTCTTAGCAATGTCGCTTCATCAAAGGTTATACAAAAACCTGATATATTATGGTTCCGAAATTCCAGCTCTGCAGATAATAAAGCTCCATATCCAGTCGGAATAAATGCCGATAGTAAAACATCACCAAATCCCTTTCTCCAATGAATTGCATAATTTTGAGAAGAATCTAAATTAAAATGATTTGTTTTCTGTACAATACTTGAATAATTCAAACGCCCAGAATCATATAGCATACTTATATCTCTATAAATCTTAACAAAAATATTTTCATCCGTTTGACTTTTCTTTTCTATCTCTTTTATTAGTTTTGAAAAGTCTAATATATTATTTTCATAAGAAAATTTTTTTCCATTATGTAAATCTACATCTTCATTCTCGTATAATTTATCATCAACCTTCTTTAAAAATAATATATTCAGTTCATCAACCTTGTCAAATATTTCTGTATGACGATTAAAAACTTCTATAGTATGATTAATTTTTTCCTTAGTACCTTGTGTCGTTACCTGATATGCGATTTTATTGTCATAATCAATCAAATCTACCGCCGGAAAATTTCCATTTATCTCTAACGAAATAGCAATAAGATTAATTTCAAATAATCTGTTCAATATCTGTCCAAATACTTCTTCACATATTATGTTTATATCCGTCAAATTGTGTTTATTGCTTTCGGTAATTTTTTGAGCTATTTCTGCCAGACATTTTTCTAAGCGCTGCAAATCAATCGCTGAGTCATCTAGGCTTTTGTACATAATTACTAATTCATCCTTCCTTTTTGTATTCAAGCACATTTCATAATTGTGCTCATCCAAAACGTTTCATTGCCGATTTGTGAAACATTTACACTAGTTCAATCCTTTTCTGTTGCTACATACATCTCTTTGTATGTGTATATTGCTGATGTAATTATTTCCGGATATAAATATATATACTTTCTACATACCCGCTTAAATAACTCAACCATTCTGTCGCTATTACATATTCCGACCATATAATCCAACAAATGTTCCACTTCCAATTCCGATGCTTTTCTTATGCATATATTTTCAACTACAGGTTTATATGTGTTATATGCCAATTCATCTAGTCTTTCGATCACACATACTATTTCTCCGATATCGTATTTCATAGATTGCACCATATTATATCCCCCACCTACATCCCCCACCTACGGCCTAACATAAAAATACATTTCAAACCTCCGGTTCAACCTAAATCTTCGCTATTTAATCTCCCAGTGACCACTATACCCACTTCCTACATATACAATATTCGTCATTTGCTTAATTCTTCTCTTCACAGTTCTTACACCAACCCCTAACTTTGTTGCCATTTCTGATGTAGAAATTTGAGGATTATCTTTAATCATATCAAAGATTTGTTCCTGCAATTTATCTTGAGTGCCACCTTGAGTGCCACCTTGAGTGCCATCTTGAGTGCCATCTTGAATGCCACCTTGAGCGCCATCTTGAGTATCAATCCTGTTATCACCCTGAATATCATTTACATTCATAATATAATTATGTCCATAATTCAGATTATACAGAGTCAATGTAAAATCATCATTATCTGCATCAAAGACTGGCATCTTGGTCTCATCAAATTCCACCTGACCCTCATAATCAGCCAATATTTTCTTAAATCCACTGCCTCTACGCTCCATGTATTTCAAACGGCTGAATATATCAGCTGATATCGGATTTCTTCGCTTTGATGGAATTTCCAATAAATATTTTCCTCTACTCTGCCGCAAAATCAGCAAAGATCCTCTTGCATCTTTCACAATAATAGCCGTGAGAATCCTTTACATAAGTATTCGACTTTTTCACATTTTTATTTGAGTCATCCGGCTTAAACTTTATGGTTGCCGGATGTAATTTCAGAATCAGCGTTGCCATTTCATAGAGTTCAACGCTGCCTTCTACCAACTCATCGCCACAATATAAACATTTCATATCGAATCCTCCAAAATGCCAGCTCCTAAATGTCAATTCAGGATTATATTTATTATAATCTTCCTTGCCTTTAGTGTACGTTTTCCTATCATCTACATATTTACTTTCCGTTTCTTGCTTAACATCACAGCACAATTTCACTGTCAAAATATTGTTCCTGAAAATGAATCTGCTGCCTGATTTCCTTCTTTGAAAAAGTCACTTTCTCAGGCACAACTACCCATTTTTCTTCTATATCATCTTTCCTATGAACAATGGCAATAATTTTACCCGTAAACTTGTCTACCGGCTCGTTTACACCTAATATATAGGCATCCTGCTCTTCTCCGTCTGGTGCCATAATTCCTTCAATAAAACCATAATTTACCGGGTAATACATCTCTTTATGTTCCGGATGATAACTTCCTAGCGGTCTATCAACTGTAACAGTTACTATTGTTCCGATTACAGAATTATTTTTTATCTGCAAATACCTTTCTATCAATTTCGGCTGTATCGATGGATATGTCCAGTTCTCCGGCAATTCATCCATAAGAACCACCTTCTCCATTTCGCTATGTAATTTCTTAGTAAACTCTGTTATCTCCGCAAAGCAAAGCAGTCCAAATGTTTCCTCGCCGGTATCATTCACTCTGTTCTTTCCTGTTACTGAGTAAACACAGATCGGCTTTATCTCAAATCTGACTGCCCCTGTTTCTTCCTGCAATTCTCTTTTCGCCGTTTCAAGAATGTTCTCCCCGGCCTCTCTATGTCCTCCCGGCACTTCATAGGTATCTCTTTCTTTATGCTTGCAAAATACCCACTTGCCGTTACTCTGTGAGATAATTACTGCAAATTTCAGCAGTTCATCATTAACTGTATCATAAAACTTTACTTCCATCACTTTTCCCCTTCCCATTCTATCATAAACTCATTCAAAAATTCCTGCATTACAACCTGCCTGTGTTCTGCCAGTTTCCTTCCCTTACTACCATCATATGCGAATGTTCCGGCAATTCCAATAGCTCCAGTCTGTCTGCGTCCTGCACACATTTTCCTTCTATGGTATCAGGTACGTGTCCATTATTGCATATAAACATCCTATTATCAAACCGGGGCAGAGCAGGATATTTAATACAGATCATAAATTTCATACAACTGCATTATGTATTGTTTCATATCTTCCACCACCTTATCCGGTGCAATTATCTTTACTCCATTTTCCAATCCAACAAGCCACCCGAAAAAATTATTGCTAACCGCCACATCCACAGTGATCCGAAATTGCGTTTCGCTTACTTTGCGAATCTTGACATCTCTGCCAAAGCGGTCAAGCATAACTCCCGCCAGCTCATTTTCGCAAAGCATTGTGACGGACTGTTCTTTTCCTGTAAACATACCGAAGCGCTTCCTGGTATAAGAGGACATTTCAATCTTTTTAAAATCATCCTTTCCTTCCCGCACCATATCCAACTGACCAATACGAATCATCTTATCTACCCGAAAATGCTTGATCATCTCTGCCGAACTATCGTATGCGATCATGTAATATTTTTCATCATCCCAGACAAGTCCCCATGGAGAAACCTTATAAAATGCTCCTCCGTGTTTCAACTCCATCTCTTTGTCAACATTCCATTGATAATACTGGAATTTGAGCATTGCATTCTCATCTATGGCATTGTGAATCTTGTCCACATTATAGTAAATACTTTCGTTCATTGTCTTGATCCGCCCATGTACATATCCCTGCCGATTCAATTTCTGAGCATCGTATTGACTGACATAACGCTCCAGCTTTTTGATCAACTGACGAGATTTCTTCTCTGTAATAAACTTTGAAGACTGTATTGCATCGACCAGCAGCTTCAATTCGGCAACTTCCAAGTCCCTGCTTCCAACATAATAATAAACCGTACGATTCTTCTGTATGCTATTCACATCAATTCCAAATACACGCAACGCTTCAAAATCAGAATAGAGACTTTTTCTCTCCGCATCCACATCATACTTTGCCAATTCATCAATTATTTCACCAAGACGCAAACCATGCTCTTCATCTGTCTTTTCAAGCAGGATCCGCATCAAATATAATAGTTTTAATTTTTGATTTGTACTCTTTGCCATGCCTTTTCCCCTCTGCATAATCGGTGATTTTCTATATATTTAGAATACCATACTGACCGCATAAACAAAAGGCATAAATACGAGCTTCAAAATATTCATTGTCCAATTTATAACTCCGCCACAGATCATCTTTGCACAGCAAAACATTTCTCATTTCGCAGATAGCCGAAGGCATATCGTCTTCGGCTATCTACACTCATCACTAGAAATCAAAATCATCGGAATCCAATCCCGCATCTTCAAGTGCTTCCCGTCTCTCATCGTCATCCATAAATTCAAGATCACTTTGATCCAGTCCTGCAACGGATAAAACGTCCTCCTAATCCTCCTCAAAGGGATCTTCCTTTTTGTCAAAAATGCTTGTTTCAAATTCCATTTTTAGAAACCTCTCACCACGATCAAGTTTTCCATCCCGATCCATATCAAAAGTTCTGTCATAGTCATCATCCCAAATTCCCATATACACTTTCCTCTCTTTCACCTCATATTTTCTCTTGCAAGTAACACTTCCTGAAATATTATCTTTTCTTCCATGCATTACTTGTCTGTATTGCTGCGTACAACCTGGCGGAGTCTTTCATTGTCCAATCCTTTTTTCCTGCCACAGAAGCTCCCAGAGCTGCTCCAAACACAATCGCCGGATCTGTCTTTTTATCTTTGTCAAATGCACCTCCCGCACCTAACGCCCCATATACAATAGCATCCTTATCCCCAAATAATCCCATAAGTACACCTGCGAAGAGTTGATTGATACTATCCGCTCTATGGATATGCTGATTGCACCTGGCGAAGGATATATCCCAACCTACACACGAACTGATATCACTGATGCTCTTCATGATGCTTTTGGTTTCAGAACAGACTATCAGATAACATCTCAAAAAAACATGAGAAAAATTTTAAATCAGACCAAAAAGAAGTAAATATTACCACATACTTTCCAACAAAAGAAACCTCGCAAACGGCGTAATTACGCGGTCTGCGAGGTTTTTGCCTTCTTTCAACTGTCAAAGACAGGATTATAACATATGTTTTAGTTGTAGACAACAAAAAAATCTCACATTTCCAGGGCTAATGATAACATGCTTTCATCATCACTTGGTTTTTACTGCCTTGGCCTTAGACCACTTAGTGTACACTGTGACAGCCTTACCATCCTTGTATGCGCGAACACGTACATAGTACTTCTTCTTGGCCTTCAGCTTCTTAACCGTCTTGGCAAATTTGGTGTTACCTTTGACTTTAACTGTCTTTGTGGTCTTCTTAGTAAACTTTGATGATGTGGAATACTGCAGCTCATAGCCGGATGCATTCTTCACCTTTGCCCATCTGATCTTAAAGGACTTCTTGCGCTTGGTGAGTTTGGTGATCGCTGGTTTTTTCAGGTCAAAGGCTGGCTGAGCTGATGCCTCTGGCTGTGGCTCAGCAACTGGCGCCTCTGTAGGTACTACCGCAGGCTTCTGAACTGGAGCAGTTGTCTCTGCAGGAGCTTTAGTTGGCACTTCTGTAGGTACTACCACAGGCTTCTGAACTGGAGCAGTTGTCTCTGCAGGAGCTTCAGTTGGCACTTCTGTTGGCACTTCAGTAGGAATCGGAGTTGGCTTTTCCGACTGAGCTACAGTGATGGTGACATTGTAGTCGATGGAAGTATATGGAACTTCCTCTCCATTAATCTTTAACGCAAATCGATAGTTAATCCAATCCACGGAAGCGGTCTCCGCAAACAGACCACACTCTTCGGTACCATATACGCAGCTTCCGATGGTAGCTCCGCCCCATCCATTGGCCAGACCATTTCCATCTCTGCTCTTAGGATTTAATTTCTGACCAACAGGAATCTCCACATCTCCGTCTGCTGTGTGTAATGTGAGACTCTTCACATAGATATCATATGTTGCATTTTCATCGTAATTGACAAAACCAAGATTTAAGACTTCATCTTTCTCAGCAATAGGTGCAGTCTTCATCACATAGTCACCTGATCTCACCACTTCCAGTGTGGAATTGATGGCACCGTTCGCTGTCTGCCCCTGAATGGTCACATCTGTGGCGGTAACATCAGTCACGCTGATATCCTCGGCAGGTCTTGCCACCTTCTCGGACTTGGTAAAATACCAGCTGTCGAACTCGATATCTGCTCCGCTAAACACGAAGAATACATTATGATTTCTTCCATCAAACTTCTTCACTGTCTTGCTGGCAACCTTGGCAAAATCACTATTATCAAACTCAATGTATGCCACTGGCTCACTTTGCACGTTGTCCAAGCGAACCTCCACGCGGCCCTTACCCTTCACGTTTGCCACAAACTGATCTGCGCCGTAGGCAAAGTCTGCACATTTAACCATGGTCCAAGCACCAGGAGCCATACTCTTGGCAGCTGGGTTCGCAACCTTGTCGTAAAATACATCTGCCGAAGTCAACATCAGGCTACCTCTCTGCTCTGTATAAGCATCTACCGCCTTGATCTGCTTCACACCCTTTCGGCTTGCCGCAGTAATTGGAATACTTAAGTTTGCAGGATCCATTGGCAGATAATCCACCATCAGACTTCGGAAACCACCGCTGATATGTGCATCATCTTCCAGCATCATTGTGTGATGGATGATGTAATTTACACCCTGATACTTGGCAAAATGAGTATGATTATTGCCCCATGTCATACCGGAATTACCGGTGCTGTTCTCGCCAGAATTATAGAAATATGCCCCCTGATACTTCCAACTGTCTGCATCCAAAGGAGTCTTGGTGGTCAGATATGCCATAGAACATTTAGGCGGCTTTGCAATACCATCATAGTCCCACTCCTTGCCTCTATCCTGCCAGTCATTACAGTAGGTATAGTAAAATGTTCCGTCGATATAATTCAGCTCACTGGCCTCGCAGAAATATGGTGCGTCGATAGACACAAACTCACTGTCAAAGGACAACATATCCTTGCCCAGTCTTACCACCTTTGGCACCTTGCTATGAATAGGACTTTCGTTGGTAGTACCGCCACCAAAAGCCAGCCAGCCTACGCCATTGTCATCGATGACAACGCCTGGGTCAAACGGTGCAGGACAATTCTTCAGTCCCGGCATATTTTGATATACAAGCGGCTTTCCCAAAGGATCACTCCAACCCTCCACTGGATCTGTGGATGTGATAACACCTACACCCTGTCCACCATTTGCAAAATACAGATAAAAATGAGTCAGACCATCCTCCTCAACACGGGAAGTGATGGATGGCGCCCAGGAATTGACAATCCATGGTGCAATCTCCCCCACTTCGATTCTTCCATGATAAATCCAGTTGGCCATATCATCGGTAGAAAATACCACCAGTGAACGAATCTGATCGTAATCATTTTTCGTATCCTCCTGGTACTGCTGATGATCGTTGGTTCCATACACGTAAAGTCTTCCGTTGTACTCTACACAAGTTGGATCCGCACAAAAGATAGATGGAGAGATCGGATTGGCATTGGCTTCCGATTTCCAAGCATTTCCGCTAACCTCATCAATAATATTCCCCTCATCAAGACTCTCCAGAATCTCTCCCTGAGAAGCATCCGACAGCTTACCGGCAACCGCTGCCGAGGCATCGGGAACCATCTTTGCTGTTGGCACAAAGCCCAGTCCAGACACTACCAGACTAAGACTTAATACAATAGGTAATAAACGTCTCATAGTCATCCTCCTTTACATGAAATTGATATGTTGATTTCATAGTAACATGGCGAAAAAAAGGAGGTCAATAGCACCGCAACTTTGTGCTAATTTCCAGCAACTTCCTTGTGGATTAATATTGTCTTTTCCCGTAAACACTTCGATATTTTGTGGGTGACATGCCATTTACTTTTTGAAATAAACGAGTGTAATAATTTGCAGAACTCATCCCCACAGCCCGCGAAATCTCCTCCACTGACATATCGCTGTAGATCAACAGCTCCTCCGTGTGTCGTATGCGAATCAGATTGCCATACTCCGCATATCCCATACCAGTCATCTCGTGAAAAAAACGACTGAACGCATAGTAGCTCAGACCGCATCTCTGGGATGCCTCGTGCATGTCCAATCTTTCCGCAGGATTCGCCATGAGATAATGGATCACATCACTAATCTGCTGAATCTCCTCTTTGCCTCCGTAGCCCTGATGCAGCTGGATACTGCCGTTCTCCAACAACTTTGCCAAAAACTGCAATATAACAGCGTCCATCTGCCACTCCTCCGCCAGATTGCCCTTCTTATTATAAATTCGATTGTAAAATCGTTTTTGGTACAAGTCGTCCAGAGATTTCCGGTGTTCTCCATCCAACATCAGAAAAGGTTCTGCATCCGGGCTGATCTCCAACACCTGATCCTTCTGAAGACTGGAACTAACCTGATAC
>UMDC01004980.1_pt1 | contig 10464 bp, 9 predicted proteins | sample 1964391 | NCBI WGS metagenome assembly UMDC01 (sample SAMEA4835984, study PRJEB28245) | human gut metagenome | biome: gut microbiome; material: fecal sample | place: Denmark | collected 2008 | reverse complement strand
GACGCCCGCCATGCCCACAGGATGCTCCATGAACATCATGATGAAGGCGATGCCTGACCGGACGTTCGACGTGGGCATAGCCGAGGGGCACGCCGTGACCTTCTCGTGCGGAATGGCTAAGGACGGACTCATACCGTTCTGCAACATATACAGCTCGTTCGCGCAGCGAGCCTACGACAACATCATACACGACGCCGCCATACTCAACCTGCCCGTAGTGCTCTGTCTCGACCGCGCCGGACTCGTGGGAGAGGACGGACCAACACACCACGGGGCGTTCGACATTGCCGCGCTGCGACCCATACCCAACCTCACCATAGCATCGCCCATGGACGAGCGCGAGCTGCAACGGCTGATGTACACCGCGCAGCTGCCCGGAAAGGGGACGTTCGTCATACGCTATCCGCGCGGCAGAGGACTGCTCTCCGACTGGGAGTGCGCCTTCGAGGAGATAGAGGTGGGCACCGGACGGCTCATACGCGAGGGCTCCGACATTGCCGTACTAAGCTACGGTCCGATAGGAAACAACGCCGCCCAGGCGATAGACAGCCTGAAGGCGGAGGGCTGCACGGCGTCGGTGGCTCACTACGACATGCGCTTCGTCAAGCCGCTCGACACAAGGCTGCTCAATGACATAGCGCGACGCTTCAGCCGCATCATAACCGTTGAGGACGGCGTCAGGGCTGGAGGGTTCGGCTCGGCGGTGCTCGAATGGATGTGCGACAACGGACATCACCCCGACATAACGCGCATCGGACTGCCCGACACGTTTGTGGAGCACGGCAAGGTGGAGGAGCTTCAGAGAATCACGGGTACTGACGCGGAATCGATAAAGAACGAAATAAAAAAGGCACTCGGACTTAACGACGCACAAAACAATACTCACTGACATGAAAATAATAATAGCCGGAGCCTATGCCATAGGCACTCATCTGGCTCGCCTCTTCGCGCGCGAGCACGAAAACATCATTCTCATGGACGACAGCGAGGAACGGCTCGAACGGGGAGAAGCCGACCTCGACATTCTCACCATCAACTCCTCGCCAACCAGCGTGAAGGGTCTCAAGGAGGCGGGAGCCGACCACACCGACCTCTTCATTGCCGTGACGCCCGACGAGAACACCAACATCACGGCATGCATACTTGCCAAGGCGCTGGGCGCAAAGAAGACTGTGGCGAAGATAGACAATGCCGAATACATGGAGCAGGAGGCTCAGGAGTTTTTCAGGAAAATAGGAATAAGCTCGCTGATATACCCGGAAATGCTCGCCGCAAACGACATAAACACCGGTCTGAAGATGTCGTGGGTGAGACAGCGGTGGGACGTGCACGACGGCGCGCTCGTCATGATGGGCATCAAACTGAGGGAAAGCTGCGAGATACTCAACCAGCCTCTGCGCACTCTTTGCGGTCCGGACGACCCTTACCACGTCGTGGCGATAAAACGGATGAACGATACCATCATACCGGGAGGTAACGACTCGCTACAGCTGAACGACATGGCTTACTTCATGACAACGCGCCAATACATTCCCTACATCCGGCAGATTGTGGGCAAGGAACACTATGCCGACGTGAAGAACGTGATGATAATGGGAGGCGGGGCTACCGCAGTGAGGGCGGTGAACACGATGCCCTACTACATGGACGCGAAAATAATAGAGACCGACGAGGAACGATGCGAGCAGCTCAACAATCTGCTTGACAACGACAAGGCGCTCGTGATAAACGGCGACGGACGCGACATCGCGCTGCTCACGGAGGAAGGCATAAGGAACACTCAGGCTTTCGTGGCGCTCACGGGCAACGCGGAGACAAACATCCTTGCCTGTCTCACGGCTAAAAGACTGGGAGTTCGCAAGACCGTCGCAATGGTGGAGAACATCGACTACATAAGTATGGCGGAGAGCCTCGACATCGGCACCATCATCAACAAGAAGGCGATAGCAGCCAGCCACATCTATCAGATGATGCTCGACGCCAACGTGTGCAACGTCAGATTCCTCATGGCTGCCAACGCCGACGTGGCGGAGTTCATACCGAAAGAGGGCTCACGCATAACGCAGAAGGACGTGAAGGACCTCGGACTGCCCAAAGGAATGACCATCGGAGGACTCGTAAGAGACGGCAAGGGGATGCTCGTGTCGGGTAACACACGCATAAATGCGGGCGACTCAGTGGTGGTTTTCTGCCACGACATGAACATGAAGAAAATAGAAAAACTGTTCATATGATCAACCTGAAAGTCATTTACAAGATCATAGGCTCACTCCTTTTCATCGAAGCTGCGCTCATGTCGGTATGTCTCATAATGGCTATGGCATACGGAGAGGACGACATGTATGCCTTCCTCTATGCCGTGGGGATAACCGCGGCGTGCGGGGCTGTGCTGAGATACATGGGGCGCAACAGCGGTAACATGCTCTCGCGGCGCGACGCCTATCTGGTGGTGTCGCTGGCATGGGTGCTCTTCAGCCTTTTCGGAACACTGCCGTTCGTCACGGGAGGATACATAAAGAGCTTCACCGACGCATACTTCGAGACAATGTCGGGATTCACCACCACCGGCGCGACGATAATAGACGACGTGGAATGTCTGCCGCACGCCATACTCTTCTGGAGGTCGCTCACCCACTGGATAGGCGGTCTGGGCATCGTGTTCTTCACCATCGCGCTGCTGCCGTCGCTCATCGGAGGCTCGGTGAAGATTTTCGCGGCGGAGTCGACGGGACCCATCAAGATGAAACTGCACCCTAAGATATCCACAAACTCGAAATGGATAGGAAGCGTGTACATCATTCTCACACTGGCATGCGCGCTGAGCTATATGTTCTTCGGCATGGACTGGTTTGACGCCATAAACTATTCCATGTCGACAACAGGCACGGGCGGATTCGCCACACACAACGCCAGCATAGCCCACTTTCAGAGTCCGGGAATAGAATACAGTGCCATCCTGTTCTGTTTCCTGTCGGGAACAAACTTCACCCTGCTCTATTTCACAATGGCGAAACTGAGGTTCAGGGAGCTGTTCATGAACTCCGAGTTCAGGCTTTACTTCATTCTCGTCGCGGCGTTCTCGCTCTTCATCGCCTACGAACTGGTGGTGCACAACGGCTATGATGTGGAACACGCGCTGAGAAGCAGCCTCTTCCAGGTCACGGCGTTCATCACAACGACAGGCTTCTTCAGCGACGACGCCGGACTGTGGCCGCATGTCACATGGGTGGTTCTGTCCTTCTGCATGTTCATCGGGGCATGCTCGGGCTCGACAAGCGGCGGTCTGAAATGCGTGAGAGGTGTGATGCTGCTGAGGATAGTGAGGAATGAGTTCCGACAGATACTGCATCCCAACGCCGTGCTTCCGCTAAAGATAGACAGCACCAACGTGCCCAACAACAAAAGGGTGACGCTGCTCGCCTTTCTCACGGTGGACCTCATACTGATTCTGGTATGCTCGTTCATCTTCATAGTGCAGGGCATCGAGTCGACAAACGCGGTCACCGTGACGCTCAGCAGCCTTGGTAACGTGGGACCGGCTCTCGGTTCCGACATCGGTCCCACAATGTCGTGGAGCTCTCTCCCCGACAATGTCAAGTGGATATGCACGCTGCTCATGCTCGTGGGACGTCTCGAGATATTCTCCGTTCTCGTGATTTTCACATCGGCGTTCTGGAAAGACAACTGACAAGGACGCCCCAAGGGCGCATACTGTCACTTACATCATATGGCATACAACAACGGATATATAGCTCTCAAATATAAATAACTGTAAAAACAAACGCATCATGAAACCATTAAAATTCAACCCGCTGCTCAAGTCAACAATATGGGGCGGCGACAAAATCATCCCTTTCAAGCATCTCGACATCACACAGGAGAACGTGGGAGAAAGCTGGGAGATTTCTGGAGTGAAGGGCAACGAGACTACCGTAAGCGAAGGCGAGCTTGAGGGAAAGAGCCTCAACGAGGTTGTGGAACTGATGAAAGACGAGCTCGTGGGGAAAGAGAACTACAAGCGGTTCGGCAACGAGTTCCCGCTGCTCATCAAGTTCATTGACGCGCGTCAGGACCTTTCCATTCAGGTGCATCCTACAGACGAGATTGCAAAAAAACAGGGAAAGGAACGCGGAAAGACCGAAATGTGGTATCTGATGGACTCTGACAAGGACGCCACTCTGCTGTGCGGACTGAAAAAGAAAATCACTCCGGAGGAGTATGCGGCTATGGTTGAGAACGACACTATAGTAGACGCGATTGCCAGATACGACGTGAAGGAGGGCGACTGCTTCTTCCTTCCGGCTGGCAGAATACACGCCATCGGCACAGGATGTTTCCTCGCCGAGATTCAGCAGACAAGCGATGTGACCTACCGCATATACGACTTCAAGCGCAAGGACAAGAACGGCAACTACCGCGAACTGCACACAAAGCAGGCTGCCGAGTGCATCAACTACAACGTGGAGGACAACTATCGCACCAACTATCTGCCCACTAAGAACATGGGAGTGTCGCTTGTGAAGTGCCCGTATTTCTGCACCGCCGTCTACGATCTGGACGAACCGATGACCATCGACTACTCCGAGCTCGACAGTTTCGTCATACTCATCGGACTCAAAGGTGAGGCTACGATAACCGACAACGAGGGCAACGTGACCTCACTCAAGGCTGGCGAGAGCATACTCGTGCCCGCAACGACAAAGGAACTGAAGGTTGACGGCACGCTGAAGTTCCTCGAGACTTATGTATAACAGTGCATCTGCTTACGCATAAAGATGCGGAAGCTTACGCATAAAAGCAAAAAGGCTTATGCATAACGGTGCGGAACCCTACACATAACGGTGCATGCCGCACGGCGGAAAAGGCTTTTCCACCTCGCAGGGACACCGGCAAAGACGACAGAGACAGGCTGCGGAACAACTCCGTCAGACCTGTCTCTGTCTTGTTCTTTTACTCACACAACTTGCAGGATGCTTCTAATAAGCATTCTTGTCGCCCGTAAATATGTTGGCGACGGTCTTATATATAATGTAGAGATCGAGCGAGAAGCTCCAGTGTTCCATATACCATATGTCATGATCGACACGCTTCTCCATCTGCGAAAGCTCTTTTGTCTCGCCCCGATAGCCCGTCACCTGACTCCAGCCGGTGATGCCCGGCTTCATGTAATGGCGCACCATGTACTCGTTTATCACCTTTGAGTAGTCCTCGGTCTGCTTCACCATGTGCGGACGAGGACCCACAACGCTCATCTGTCCGAGCAATACGTTGATGAACTGGGGGAACTCGTCGATGTTGGTCTTGCGCATTATGTTGCCCCACTTGGTCTTTCTCGGGTCGTCCTTCGTTGCCTGGAGCGTGTCAGCCTGGTCGTTCACCTTCATGCTTCTGAACTTAAGGCAATAGAATTCCTTGCCGTTTATGCCGCTGCGCAACTGCTTGAAGAAAATCGGACCGGGCATTGTGAGCTTGGTGATTATGCTCACCACAATGAGTATTATGGGAAAAAGGGTCACCAGAAACACCAGAGAGAAACACACGTCGAACAGCCTTTTCACCATGCGGTTGCCCACCTTGCTCAGCGGCTCGCGGTAAAGACTGAGATAAGGCACACTCCCGAACATGTTGAAAAACATGCGGTGGTGCAGATAGTTGGTCACGTTAGGCACGCTGTAGAAATGCACCTGATGTCTTATACAATAATTGATGATGGGCAGAATCTCGTTTTTGCGCACCGACGGAAGGCAGCAATACACCTCCTGTATGTCGCTGTTCTGCCTCAGAAAATCGGTCACCGACGACGGCTTTCCTATATACTTGCACTCTTCGGGAAAGCTGTCGTTAGGCTCGTCGTCAAAATATCCGGCTATCTCATAGCCTTTATAGGGTGACGACACCATCTCGTTGTAAAGCGCGACAATGTTGTCATAACTGCCCACAAAGGCGACCTTGCGTATGTGCTTTGTCCCCGAGCGGTACCACACAACGGCTTTTCTGACCGCAAACCTGTATAATATTATAAGCAAGGCGGACGAAAGCCAGAACACCATAAACACAGGAAAAGACAGGCAACTGTAGTCTCCGAACCAGAGTATAAGCCAGCTGAGCACGGCATAATAAAAAATATTGCGTATAACACACACAGCTATCTTAAAGCGCGTGGCATGCTTTTTATAGAGCACCACACCGTTGTTGGAAGTGTAGAGCAGATATACCACCGATGCCATAAGCATGGTCTGGCGCGCAGAAGCCATCCCCCCCTCACATCCGAAATTCAAAAGAAATGCATAATAAAGAAGATTCAATATCAGCAAATCACCCAATAGAACTGCCATTATAAGCACCGTATTATTGTCGGTGTTATCTATACGGTTTCCTCCCATTCTTAGTTTAAGTTTTAGTTTGTAAGCTGTCTGATATAAACTTGCACTCTGATGCGCATCAATTCGGTATGCTGCAAAAATAGAAATTATTCCTCAAATAACGTTGAATTTTCATTAAAAATATTTATAAAATTACGTTTCATAAAGAGAAAAAGCCTGTTTCATATCATTATGCCATGTCTACGCCACTGTATGACAGCCTTTTCCACACCACCATAAAGCCCGTCCAGAATGAAAAAATGGCGCGAAAAATTTGGTGATAGCACGGAAAACAACTATCTTTGCAACCGTATTTGTCCTATGGTGTAATGGTAGCACTACAGTTTTTGGTTCTGTCAGTGGTGGTTCGAGTCCGCCTGGGACAACACGGAAAGCGTACGGTCATCAGACCGTACGCTTTTTTTCGCACCGGCATAGACGCTTACCACACCGGAACACGGGGCAGTAGAAATTCGGAACACACGTATTATGATACAGCGAAAGAGCCGCTTCAGAGCGGCTCTTTCTATTTAACGATGATGAAAGTATCACCTTTCAGTGTCAGAAAATAAATCTTTCAGTGGCACAAAGTCAATCTTTCAGTGCCGGTATATCAACCATTTCATGCCTGCATATCCGCCATATTGCGTTAACGTATACACCTTATTATATATATGCGTTTGCAGTAGCATGACGTCATACGCGCCTTCTCATTGCGGATTATGCGCTTTCCGCCCGGCGGGCAATCACTTCACAGTGATGAGATAATAGTTCTTCTTTCCGCGCTGTACGAGCAGATACTTGCCGTCTATGAGGTCTTCGGCAGTCACGACACGGTCGAACGCCGCCAGCTTTTCCTTGTTGAGCGACACTCCTCCGCCCTGAACGAGCTTACGCATCTCACCCTTGCTTGCGAACACTTTGGCTTCGTCGCTTGTGAAGAGGTCCACAGCCGGTTGTCCGAGCTTGTCCTTCGGCATGTCGAAATGAGGCACTCCCTCGAATATGTTGAGCAATGTAGCCTCGTCAATCTTCTGCAGCGTCTCCTTCGTTCCCTTTCCGAAGAGGATGCCCGAAGCCTCTTTCGCCATCTCGAGATCCTCCTCCGAGTGCACCATAACGGTTATCTCGTCGGCAAGACGCTTCTGAAGCACGCGCTGACCCGGGTCTGCCTTGTGCTGCTCCACGAGCGAGTCAATGGTCTCCTTGTCCAGACTTGTGAAGATCTTTATATACCTTTCGGCGTCGTCATCGCTCACATTGAGCCAGAACTGATAGAAAGCGTAAGGCGTGGTACGGTTCCGGTCGAGCCACACATTGCCGCTCTCGGTCTTTCCGAACTTCTTTCCGTCAGCCTTGGTGATGAGCGGACACGTGAGCGCGAAAGCCTCAGCCTCGTTGCCCAGAGTGCGTCTGATGAGCTCAGTACCCGTTGTCATGTTGCCCCACTGGTCGTTTCCGCCGAGCTGAAGTCTGCATCCCTTGGTCTTATACAGATAAAGGAAGTCGTAGCCCTGGAGCAGCTGATAAGTGAACTCGGTGAAAGACAGACCGTCGCGCGACGTTCCGTTGAGCCTCTGCTGCACGCTTTCCTTCGCCATCATGTAGTTTACGGTGATGTGCTTGCCCACAGTACGCGCGAAATCGAGGAACGTGAAGTCCTTCATCCAGTCGTAGTTGTTCACCAGCTCAGCCTTATTGTCGCCCTCGGCGTCGAAGTCGAGGAACTTTGCCACCTGCTTCTTGATGCACTCCTGGTTGTGATAGAGCGTCTCGGCATCAAGCAGATTGCGTTCCTGGCTTTTACCCGAAGGGTCGCCTATCATACCTGTCGCGCCGCCGACAAGTATTATCGGCTTGTGTCCGCAACGCTGCAGATGGCGCAGCATCATGATTCCGCACAGGTGACCAATGTGTAAAGAGTCGGCTGTCGGGTCGGTGCCGAGATATGCCGTAACCATTTCCTTCTGCAGGAATTCCTCTGTTCCCGGCATTATCTGCGCGAGCATGCCGCGCCAGCGCAGTTCTTCAACAAAGTTCTTAATCATCAGATATATGTTTTTTGGGGATTAAATGTCGTGTGTAATATATTCTCCGGGGCGCATGCGGATGGTATTCCGTGTGCGCTCCGACTCTTTTCCGTTTATGGGACGGGGTCGTATCCGCTTCCACCCCACGGATGACACCTGAGCAGTCTTCTCACAGCGAGATACAGACCTTTCACCGGTCCGTGCTTGAGCAACGCCTGTCGGGCGTATTCCGAGCATGTGGGCGTAAACCGGCACGATGGAGGAGTAAGCGGACTGATTATTTTCTGATAGAACACCACCGGCACCACAAGCACGCATGCCAGGCAATGCGACAGGAAGGAAAGTATGCGTCTGAGGGTGTTCATAGCTTCTCACCGAGTCTGACAAGCAGGCTGCGCACACGCGACTCCACCTCTTCCGTGTCATGAAGGCTGTTGTCGAGCCATATCAGGGCAACCGCCATCATCCTGTCAGGACGCGCCTCCATGCGGTCGAGCACGATGTGCTTGTTCTTCCGGTAAGCCTCCCTCAGCTGCCGCTTCACCCTGTTGCGCTTCACGGCACGCTTGAAGTGACGTTTCGAGACGCTCACAAGCACCTTCGCCTGCGGTGCGTTCTCCCCGTCGCGCTCCACCTCCAGATACACCATCCTCACCGGAAACGAAGTCATCGCACGGCTTCCGCCTCCGCCGAAGAGCCTTTCCATGAGCGTCCGGCTCGTTATGCGCTCTTCCTTTTTAAGTGTGAAAGCCCTGTCTGCCTGCATCATTCCGGTTGCCGGTATCTGCCGTCACTTGTTTTTCTTGAGATAATCTCTCAGTGCGCTCGTCATGGAAGGATGCTCCGCCGTAGGCGCCTCGATGTCGAGAGACATTCCGCTCTCCTGCACAGCCTTCGCCGTAGCCGGTCCGAAAGTGGCTATGCGCAGGTTGGCGCACTTGTCGTCAGGTATGTTCTTCTTGAAAGACTTGATGCCCATCGGTGAGAAGAACACGAGCATGTCGTAGTCGAACGCCTCCAGCTCCTCGTCCGTGAAGTCGTTGCTCACGGTGCGGTACATCACACATTCGCCGTGTGTCAGCCCCTTCGAATCGAGCAGTTTCCTCACGTCATCGTTATGAACCTCGCTCATGGGGACAAGATATCTCTCCTCCTTATGCTTCACCATGGTGGGCAGAAGGTCGTCTATCTTGCCCGTGGTGCCGAAGAACACCTTGCGCTTGCGGTACTGCACATACTTCTGTATGTAGAGTGCGATTGTCTCCGTGACACAGAAATACTTCATATCCTCGGGTATCTCGACACGCATTTCCTTTGCCAGCTTGAAGAAGTTGTCTATCGCATGGCGTGAGGTAAAGACGATTGCGGTATAGTCGAGGATGCTTATCTTCTGCTGCCGGAACTCTTTCGGGCTCAGTCCCTCCACCTTGATGAAAGGTCTGAACACAAGTTCTACGTTGAATTCCCGTGCTATGTCGTAATAAGGAGATTTCTCGCTTGCAGGTTGTGGTTGAGATATTAAAATCTTCTTTATCATCTTTGATTTGTTAGAAATTCACTTTCAGATAGTCGCCTGCCATGCCCAGGATGCCGAGCAAAGCAAACACCGGCATTATTTCAAGGGCACAAAAGTACAAAAAAAATTGCAGAATGGCTTCCCTCCGTCTGAAAAAGATGTTGTAAATCTTATAGAATGACAGTATTTTGGAGAATATGACGACAGCCGATGTCAATAAAAGCGTGTTGCCGACCGAAAACCCGAAGTAGGCATGAAGCAGCACTACGGGCAGCAGGCACAGCCCTTCAATGGACATGATGAACAGCAGCGACTTCATCCACGACTCGTTGCGGCGGCGGCTGAAGAACACTATGCCGCACAGCCATTGCAGGAGCATCTTGAGCATGACGTACGTCACGAATATGGCGAAGAACGCTCCGATGACCACATACTGGTCTACCACGAACGTGTCGGTGACGTAGGTCTGTATGTAGAAGAACGTGACGAGCGACAGCAGAAGGCACGTCTGCATCATGAGGAAGAACTGGAAGCGCAGCTCGGAGGATGTCTCCGT
>UMDC01024763.1_pt1 | contig 10485 bp, 5 predicted proteins | sample 1964391 | NCBI WGS metagenome assembly UMDC01 (sample SAMEA4835984, study PRJEB28245) | human gut metagenome | biome: gut microbiome; material: fecal sample | place: Denmark | collected 2008 | reverse complement strand
TTTTTCCCTACAAGCATGATGACCGGCTGGTGCATGTTAGCAATCAGATACTCAAGAAACCGGTTCAGATATGTTTTCCCATCAATCCCCTGCTCCTTTGCAAACGCATCACAATACAATAACCCAATGTCATAAATCTTCTCATGCGTTGAGACATCAAAGACACAATGTGATGCATGGGGTCCCAGGAACTCAATACAATACTGGTACAGCTGCCGCTGAAAGCCCCGTTTTTCCTTATCTGATATTTCCTCGGCTCTGCCGTCATCATCCATCTGAATCTCTACATACCGTATACCGGATGCCCCATCCATATGCGACTTCACATACTCCAGATTCACACTGTCAAACTTTCCCTGAATCAATGCGATCAGATGTCTGGACAGATACGCCTGCTCCATTTCCCGGCTGCTTTGCTTCTTCTGGTTGTCCGCCCTTCGCAATACCTGGACTTTATTCAGCACCTTCAGCAATTCTTCCCGGTCTACCGGTTTCAAAATATAATCTGTGCAGTCGTAACGGATCGCCTTTCTCGCATACTCAAAATCTGCATATCCGCTCAGGATTACAAAATGTGCATCGGAAATCTTTTCCCCGCGGATTTTCTCCAGAAGTTCCAGTCCTGTGACGACCGGCATTTTTATATCCGCAATAATGAGATCTACCTGCTCCCCGCGCAGATATTCCAGTGCTTCCTCTCCGTTTGCCGCCGTCTTAACAACTTCAAATCCCTCCTGCTCCCAGTCAATCAGTATCTTCAGTCCCTGTAATATAAACGGCTCATCATCCACGAGCAATACCTTTAACAATGCTTCCCCCATCTTTTTCCTTCCCTTCTCTACAATGGCATCCGGATACTCACTGTCGTACCGACACCCTGCTCCCCCTCTATATCAAATGCCACCTGCTCCCCGAATACCATTTTCAGCCGCAGACATGCATTGATGATTCCCACTCTTCCGCCATCCTTTAGCATATCAATGCTGGCGTTTAGCATGCGCTCTTTTAATTCCTGCATCTGGGAGGCGTCCATGCCGCATCCGGTATCTTCCACTTCCAGATAAAGTGCCTTCTGCTTTTGGCAGATCCGCACAAAAATCCAGCCGGGAGCTGTCTTTGCCTCAATTCCATGTACACAGGCATTTTCCACAAAGGTGACAACTGTCATTTTGGGAATTTTAATGTCCAAACAATCCTCTTCCACTTCAAGACTGTAACTTAACCGCTCTCCAAACCGATACTTCTGAAGCCCCAGATACGCTCTCACAAATTCCATTTCCCTGCGGATCTCGACACTGTCGTTTCCCCATTCCACATACTGACGCTGCATCAGCGCCAGCTTTTCCACCATGTCTGCCGTCTCATATTCGTTTTTCAACAGGCTGTGCATGCGGATGCTCTCCAACGCATTAAACAGAAAATGCGGATTGATCTGGCTGTGTAGCGCGAGCAGTTCTGCATTCTGTCTTTCCACCAGCATCTCCTGTTCTTTAATCTTATTCTTATACACAATCTGAATGAGTTCATTTGTTCTCGCAACCATGCGGTTGTAATTGCGCATCAGGCTTCCAATCTCATCTTTTCCACGCACATGCGAAATCGGCACCAGATGTTCCCCGCCGACTGTCTCGAACACTTTGCTGAGTTCGCTGATTCTCTGCGTAAATGACCGGTTAAATCCCCGCACCAGAAGGAGTGGCAGAATCGCATTTACAACAATTAAGAATCCAATCAGCGGCAGGTTTTTCCGGATTTCCGTCCACAGCTGGCGTTTGGGCTGCATGACATAAATATCCAGATCCATTCCGTAAAACTCGAGTTCCTGACAGTATCCGACCCTGCCCGTCTGGTCAAATGTCTGAAATTCCTTTCCGATACTGGAATATCTGCCATTTGATAAGACAATCTTATCTCCCTGGCAGATAAATACATCCGTGTCATAATTCATTTTCTCTAATGTCCGGTTTACTGCACTGTAATCGATGTTGATCAGCAGCACCTTTTCCATATTATTTTCCGCATAAAAGTCCAGCTTCTGGAAAAAAAGCATCCGTCTCTGCGGCTCCACCGAAGGTGCCCTGCTGTCATCATACTGGAAATATAATCCCTTATTCAATCCGTTATCCTGAAAATAGCGGTACACTTCTGTACCGCGTATTTCCTTCATATTACATACCTTTCCCCCATTCACAATCGTGTCATTATCCGCATACATCGTGATTACCATGTTGTTCATGCCAAGTCCGCTCTCAAACAGGGTATCTTTAAAAAAATCCTGATAACTCACCACATAGTCCAACGGATCGTTGTAGGTATTCGCCAAAAAACGGTTAATATATTTGCTCGTATAAATACTTTTCCCGATCTCTGCTGCATTGTTGACCGTATTTGAAATACTGTATGCAACTGCATTGGCAATATTCGCCATCTCATGCTCTCTGGCTTCCCGCTCAGACTTCATGACAACAGAAAATACCGCACTGTCCGTCACAATCAGCGGAACCAGCACGCACAAGATATACAGGATATAAAATTTATTTTTTATTTTAAAGTCATCCATCCAGACTTCAACCGCATGCAGAATTCTCTTCATATCCTCTCCCAGTATTTTTATACTAACATTGTTTTTCATCGAGTGCAACGGATACCGGCAGCATCAGTATTCCACTTCCGTCACATTTCCCGTTTTGCATATAAAAAGTGTGCTCACCGTCTGTCCGGTCAGACGGCTGCTTCTCTCATCCGGCTGCTGCCCTCCGACTGCGATCTCATAGCTTCCCGGGTGTACCAGACATTTTCCCTCCTCGGAGATCAGTGCAAAATCACGCGGAGAAAGGGTGATACAAACCTCTTTCTTTTCCCCACATTCCAGTGCAACCGACCGGATTCCCTTCAGCTGATAGCCGGGATCGCAAGCTTCTCTTTCACTGAATCTGACATATACCTGTACCGCTTCCTGTACCGGGTAGGTACCGGTATTCTCCACCGTTACATGCACCGTTACCGGCTCCAGTATTCCAAAATCTGTGACATCTGCATGTGCATCAGAATAACGGATCTGCGAATAGGTAAGACCATATCCAAACGGATAGAGCACATGTCTGTCCGTATACCGGTAGGTACGTCCTGCCATGGAATAATCCGTAAAATCCGGAAGAAATTCCGTTCCTTCATAAAAGGTAACCGGCAGTTTTCCGCATGGAGAGAATTCTCCGAACAATGCCTCTGCGATTGCTTTTCCACCTCTCGCTCCCGGGTACCAGCAATCCAGTATTGCCCGTATCTGTGCATGTTCCTGCGCCCACGACAGATCCAGTGCACTTCCCGCCAGCACGGTGAGCACAATCGGTTTTCCGACTGCTGCGACCGCCTCTAAAAGTTCCTGCTGCAGTCCGGGAAGCTTTAATCCCAGCTTGTCACCGCTGGCATACTCATTTCCCGCATCTCCCTCTTCGCCTTCGATGCCCGCATCCAATCCCAGACACATCACAATGACATCTGCCCGCTCCGCAGCAATCAGCGCTTCCTTAAACCGGTCCTTCGGCTCCCCGAGGAATTCTACCTGATCCTTATACAGATGGCAGCCCTGCGCATATAGGACGCGGGTTTTCCCTCCGGTGTATTCCTGAATTCCCTCCAGCGGTGTAATGTATCTGGAGGATGTCCCCTCATAATTTCCAACCAGCGCTGCTCTGGAGTTCGCGTTTGGTCCGATCACTGCAATGGTATGGACCTGTTCCTGCTTCAGCGGAAGAAAATGGTTGTCATTCTTAAGCAGCACCATACTTCTTTTCGAGGCTTCTAAGGACAGTGCAATATGTTCGGGGCACTCCACCACATCATAAGGAATGTTCGCATATGGAGACGGATAATCCTCCATCATCCCCAGCCGGATTCTGACATCCATCAGGCGCTCCACCGCTTCTGTGATCGTCTTTTCCTCCACCAGTCCCTGTTCACAGGCACGGCTTAAATACAAAAATGCCTTCCCGCAGTTTAAATCACAGCCATGGTTGACAGCCATTGCCGCAGATTCTTCTACCGTCTTTGTCACATGATGGTGCTCATGAAAATCAAGAATTGCCCAGCAGTCGGACACTACGTGTCCCTCAAAACCGAATTGTTCTCTTAAAATATCCTGCAGAAGTGTCTTGCTTCCGCACGCCGGTTCCCCGTTGACGCGGTTATAAGCGCCCATCACGGCTTCCACACCGGCATCCTTGACACACCGCTTAAATGCATACAAATACGTATCGTACAAATCGTGCAGCGACACCTTTGCATCAAACTCATGGCGCAATGCTTCCGGACCGCTGTGCACGGCAAAATGCTTGGCACACGCAGCCGCCTTTAAATGATCCGGATCTTTGCCCTGAATCCCTCTGATATACGCACAGCCAAGCTTTGCCGTCAGACAGGGGTCCTCCCCGTACGTCTCATGTCCTCTCCCCCAGCGTGGATCTCTGAAAATGTTAATATTCGGCGCCCAGAAAGTCAGACCTTTATAAATACCTCTGTCTCCTCTTCCTGAATACGCTTCAAACTTTGCCCGTCCCTCGGTGGACACCACATCTCCGATCTTCTCAAGCAGTTCTTCATCAAAAGTCGCTGCCAGGGCAATTGCCTGTGGGAACATTGTCGCCACACCGGATCTTGCCACTCCGTGAAGCGCCTCATTCCACCAGTTATACGCCGGAATATGCAGCCGCTCAATCGCCGGTGATTCATAGCGCATCTGGCTGATCTTCTCCTCCAACGTCATCTGTTCCACCAGTCTTTTTGCATATTCTTTCGTCTCCAGACTCATCTCTCTCCCTCTCCTTTTGCTCTATTCTTCTGCTCCACTGCACGTAAAGCTCACATAATCCGCATAATTTTTACTGTCAGTTCCATGCGAAGACGCGTACATTCCAATGGTGCATCCCACAAAGCCTCCCGCCTCTTCCGTGGTATACGCAAGCAGGCTGACCTTATCGCAGGCACAGATCATTTTTTCTCCCAGCCTTACCCAGATACCCGCACTCTGCTCCTCTCCGCGGATCAGAATCTCCCATAACTCCTGCTCTTCTTTCAGAAGAACTTCACGGATGACCTCTTCCCTGGCATGAACATATGTGCTCACCCGAAAGCAGACATCTGCTCCCTTTTTCCCGATCTCCATCCTCAGATGATTCTCATGGTTCTGGTATAATACCATTCCCGCCGTCTCATCCTCCGACTGTGGTTCAAAGCGGAATCTGACCGCTGCATGGAAATGATAGCTTTTCTGACGAAGTCCGAAATAACTGCTGCATCCTTTTTCACCGATCGTCTGTTTTCCACAGTATAAGCGGAATACACCGCGTTTTTCTGTCAGCGAATAGGATGCCTCATTTCTTCCCCCGATCCCAAGCAGCCTCTGATCCGGTCTCGTCTCCCAGAAACACAGGGTATCGCACGTTCCTGTTTCTTCCGGAAACCGGTACTCTTTTAGCGGCACTTCCAGTGTCTTCTCCAGACGTCCGGTTCCGGCAGCAATTACCGGCCATCCATCCTGCCATACAACTTTTGCCAGAAAAGTCTCGCGCCCCATACTTCCATGGTTCTTACAGCGTCTCGTGGCGAGCATCACCACATACCAGTTCCCGTTTTGATCCTCCACCAGATCCCCATGACCAGCATAGACCACAGGATAATCCGCCCCAAGATTCCGATGTGTAAAGATCGGATTGCGCGGGCATCCCTCAAACCATTGAAACAGCTTTCGGCTTCTCGCCACACTGATGCTGTGTTCCGGTCCGGTTCCTCCTTCTGCATGCAGCAGATAATAATAGCCGTCTTTTTTGTACAGATGTGGTCCCTCCGGCCAGATTGCCCCTCTCACAGCCCCTTTCCAGATTGCCATGCTCTCTCCGACCAGCTTCTTCGTCGTCAGATCCAGTTCCTGCACCCAGATCTCCCAGTCCCCATTGTACCTTACTCCATCGGGATTCGGTCTGGTTCCGCAATAATAGCACCTGCCATCCTCATCAAAAAACAGGCTGGGATCAATCCCGGCTGCTTCTTCTCCCAGATAACAGGGATCTGACCACGGTCCCTCCGGGTGCTCCGCCGTCACAATAAAATTACCTCCATAGCTGACATTTGTGGTAATCATATAATAAATACCCTTATGGTATCGGATGGTCGGCGCATAGATTCCCCTGGAAATCTCCTCTCCCCCAACAGCAAGCTGCTCTTTTCTCTGCAGAATATTTCCGATTTGCTCCCAATGTGCCAGATCCCTGCTGTGAAACAGCGGAACACCTGGTGCATATGCAAAACTGGATGTTACCAGATAGAAATCTTCTCCTACCCGGCAGATCGACGGGTCCGGATAAAATCCCGTCAAAATCGGATTCTTAACTGTAACCATAGCTTTTCCCCCCTACTCCACATATCCAAATCCGAGAATCGTAAATTTCTTATCCAGATTCTCACCGCTCATCTGGATTCTCACGGTATGTGCTGCCGTTTCCTTCTCCTGAAATACGAGCACCGCATTACAGTGCAGCCAGTTATTGACATGTGGATCTGCTGTGAACCGGAATTCCCCATCCACCAGCACATCCGCTGTCCCGGCATCCACCTCGCCGGAATCCTTAAATATCAGAAATAACGCTCTGCATGTGATCGTCAGTTCAAAAAACGCCCGATCCGGCTTAGTTCCATCATACATCCAGTTATATGGGAATTCCGGCGTAGTGCAAAGATCCTGATCCATTTCCACACACTGCAGTTCGTGATCTGTCGCATCAAAGCCTCCCTCTCTCATACTGGCACCCTCATATCCGTCCCGCCGGTCTAAGAGTTTTACTTTTTCAAACGAATTGCCGATTGCAGGCTCCCCGCGCAGACACTGTTCTAAGACTTCCTCCTCCGTCATGCCCTGCCGGAAGCTGTCCACCCTCGCATGGTCGGACGTATCACATATCTCCATCAGGTATTCCAGACAATCTGCCATAATGGTATGTCCAAGGTTGGTCGGATGAAACATGTCATAAAAAAACTGGTTCTTCGTAATCACTCTTTTCTGTTCTTTTCCGGAAAACTGCGGGGTAACCGCATCCAGAATACTTACCATCGGAAGGTCGTACTGTCTTCCCACCGGCTGCAGACGTTCCTGAAGATTCCAGTCATTTGCAAATACGGAAAACAAGAGTACCACCGCAGGTCTCCACGGCAGCTTCAATACCTTACGCACCAGACTCTCATAGCAGTCCCCTTTGGTCTCATCTCCCTCATCATTCACCGCAAACTCGATTACAACAAGATCCGGCTGTTCCCCCTCACGCAACACATCTCTGTCAAAACGGATCATTCCAAGCTCCGATGGGGTTCCTCCTACTCCCGCCTTGATGAATCTGACATTATTGTTCCGTGCAAATCGTTTCTGAAACAGCTGATATGCCTTATATGCATAACACTCTGTGTGAATCGGCACTGCCCCTGCCCCCTGTGTGATGGACCCTCCGATAAAAGCAAGCGTCACTTCTTTTCCGGCTCGCGCTTTCTCAATCACTTTCCGGATGCGGTAGGTATTTCCCAGGTTCATAAGAGAGCGCTGCACCATCTTATAATATTCTTCCGAATGGAGATCCACTTTTTCTTCTGTCAGATCTTCCGGTGCCGTAAATCCGTCGTTTAAATAAAAACGGACATCTGCCTTTCCCACCCGTTCCGGCTGGTCAAATGTAAAGCGGATCTGTCCGGGCACATCATCATCCAGACTCCATTCATAATCCGACAGACAGATCCTCTGTTCCATCCCATCTCCCTGCAGTGTTGCCACCAGATTCGTTCCGCCCCCATACAAATCCTTTTTGCCGTACATCTGAAAAACAAATTCTATCTTTTCAGCCGGATGCTCCATCTCAACCGACACACCAATACTGTGTACAAGCGTGCGGAAGCCTTTCACTGTACCGAGCAGTTCAAGTATTCTGCTATCCGTGATATTTCCGACAATCTGTGCACTGTTTGCCAGACGGCCGTCACTTTCATAGATGAACTGCACTGCTTTGCCATCTCCCTGCTTCAGTCCGCAGATCTCTTTTCCACGCATAATATAAAAATGTGCTCTTGCTTTTTCCGGGTCTCTCGGTGCCACTGGTCCTGTCATTCTGTGCTCCTCCTGCCATTTTATTTTATATACATCTATGGTAGCACAGATTTCCTTCCGGATACGCGGGAGAAACTATAGATATTACTACGATAAATTAGTGTTCTTGCCCCTGCCCCCGCGGAGCGTTTTACCGGAAGCCGTCACATCAGAAATAAACGGCTGCCTTTATGCGGTAAGTAATGTGAGGAGAACCGTTCTTTTTCTGATGTGACTGTCTTCCGGTATTGATTCGGCAGCATTCCGTACCGCTTCCGGAACAGATTGGAAAATGCCTTGCTGTTTGGAAAGCCGTGGTTTAATGCAATCTCGCCAATCGCAAGATCCGTCTCTTCCAGATCCCTCACGGCATGCTCCAGACGCACACTCGACAGATATTCCTTGTAATTGATCTTCGCATATTTTTGAAACATCCGGGAGAGATACGCCGGTGAATAACCAAAAATCCCCGCCAGTTTTTCCAGCGAAACATCCTCCGTATAATGCTCCTTCAGATACCCGGTAATCCTTCCGAGACGCTTAAGCTGCTTATTGTTCTTAAGTATCTCTTCGCCCACCTCAAACTTCCGGTATCTTGTCACCAGAAGATACTCCAGCTGATAAAAACAGCTTAGCATTTTTAATTCGTAACCGGTCTGTTTCTCACCGTACGCCACAAACATTGTCTCGAGCAGAGAAAACACCTGACGGTCATCCTCTTTTCCGCTGTGGGAAAACCAGATAAACTGTTCTTCCGTATAATAATCCGCAAAGACGGCAAGCGGAATCTGCAGCACAATCGTCTCGTTTGGCAGGGGAGCATGGATCGCATGCACCTCATTGCTGTTCACCAGCACAAAATCCCCCGCTGCAAGTACATATTTTTTCTCATTCAGGAAAAACTCAAGCTGCCCCTGTCTCACGGCAAATATCTCGATAGAACGGTGCCAGTGCTTCTCCCTGATGTATTTTCCGCCGCCGCCCTCAAAGAGAAACAGCTTAAACGGAAGTCCCCTGTCCGGAACGATCACTTCATGCTGATAAACAATATCATTCACTCCACTTCGGTCTCCTTTAACAAAATTTCATTACCGCGCAGTAAGCTGAAACCGCCGGTTTTCACCAGCCATCCTCATAAAATATACTGTATTTTTTTTATTTTGTTAAAAGTATAACATAATTTTCAATTTTCTCATTCATTTTTCACAATAAATTTATATTTTGTTTATCTTTCTTTGCAATACTGCACAATTTCCATGTTATCTTTTTTTTGCGTTTCCGGAATTCTTCCCGTTTTCCTACTCCGGCAGACTGTCCGACAAACATAAAGTTCCCCACCCCACCTGCGGATTCGGATATTCCTGCAGCAGACCAGAAGCCCTTCCTCCTCCGAGCGGACGTGCTCCGCGGATCAGGTACGCCTTTATTTTTTCTCCGTACAGGTACGCATCGTTTCCGCGCACAATCCCCCATTCCATCAGAAGTGCCGCGCTCCCCGTCACAAACGGGGTTGCCATCGAAGTTCCGGAACGCGCCGTATAGCCTCCGCCCGGCGCGCAGGAGGTGATCTCCACGCCCGGCGCCGCAAGATCCGGCTTGACCTGTCCGTTTCCGGTAAATCCTCTGCCTGAAAATCCAGCCAGCTGCCCGAACCGCGCGTCATACGCCCCGACCGTAATCACCTTTGCCGCAGTGGACGGAATGGTAAGCGTTGTCTCCTCCCGCGGCAGAAGGAATCCCGTTCCCTCGTTTAAAACGCCTCCCGCCGGAAACCACATATCATAACGCCCCGTGACGATGCGCTGCGGAATCAGGCGCACCGTCCAGATTCCACTGTCCACATAGTCCCGCACGGGAAGGAAATCCAGGTAGATCTCCTGGTAAGGGCTGTATGGGCTCGGCTCCCCATAGTAGAGCAGAATCTGCGTCTGCCCCAGCGTAAAGCGCTGCGGTCCCTGTATCTGGCGGATCGGTCCGATCTGCATGCCGCCCGGATGAATGAGAAGCACCGCCATCTCATCCGCATAGGATTTCCAGATCTGAAGATTTAAGGCGCTCTCGTACGCGCTCACCGCGAACTCTACATTTTCCGCCTGCCCCATTCCAAGCGCTCCCGCCGTGTGCGTGGCAGCCGCTCCCTCATTCCCGCTTCCGATCACGATCGAGCTCTTCCAGTAGTTTGCGAGATCATCCAGATAAGTCTCGATGAGCGACGTTCCCGTGTGGCTTCCGTAATTATTCCCAAAGCTTAAGTTGATAGCGACCGGCTGCTGTCTCTCCTGCGCTTTTCTAATGCAGTAATCCACCGCCTGCATCAGTTCCGTTGTCCGCGGGAACGCCCCCTCCCGCTGGTTGCCGAGCTTTAC
>UMDC01029780.1_pt1 | contig 10638 bp, 8 predicted proteins | sample 1964391 | NCBI WGS metagenome assembly UMDC01 (sample SAMEA4835984, study PRJEB28245) | human gut metagenome | biome: gut microbiome; material: fecal sample | place: Denmark | collected 2008 | reverse complement strand
CGTATTCCCCCGTCGCGGAGAAATACCTTTTGAGCATTGTGAGCGAGATTTCCTCTCTCGGAGTTGACGCCGTTATACTCGATTCCGTGGAATTTCCCGAGAGTATTTACCTCGACAAGGCGGTATTTTCGGGCGAAGAAAAGAGCATAGAGAGCCGCAACGCGGTTTTACATTCATTTATAGAAAAGGTTAAAAACGTGCTCGGCGACAAGCCGCTCTGCGTTATGCTCAGCGCCGCGGACGCGCTCGGCGGAAACACCGCACGCTATGACGGCTCTCTCTTTGACAGCGCCGCCGATTTTGTGGCTGTGGACTTCAGGAAATCGGCGCAGAGAGACGGCTTTGCTTACGGAGAAAAAACATATTCCGCCGAAACCACCGATGAAAAAGCTCTGGTTACGGACTGTATACCGCTCTTAAGCTCAAAGCTTGACGAAAACTATCAGACCGGCGGATTTATACCGGTCATTGACGACAGCTCGATTATTTCCGAGCTTGACAGCCGAAATGTCAACAATTATGTTTTATTCGTCGAGGGATAAGCTATTATTTTAAAAATACTTGACAAAAGTTCATTTTTCTGTTATTATCGCACTTAAGATATTCCTTATGAAGGGGAGTAGCTTTTACCCGGTGGTCAACATCATGTTGCCTTTCGGCTTCTGGTCACCGAGCCTTATTAAGGTAGCAAGACCTTCGGCAGAGCTAAATTCTGTCGAAGGTCTTTTTTCTTAAAAAAGCGGCTGCTCTTTTTAAAAAACAGGGAGGAAAAAAATGAAATACTATCTTGAAAGCTCTTCCGAGGTTTTCGGCGAAGTAAAAAGCACCGAAAACGGTCTCACTTCCGAGCAGGCACGCCGGCGTTCTGCCGAAACCGGCAAAAACAAGCTTGCCGAGGGCAAGAAAACGCCGCTGATACTGCGTTTTCTCTCGCAGTTTGCCGACCCGATGATAATCATCCTCATTGCCGCGGCGGTAATATCGGCAATAACCTCCGTATTGCAAAAAGAATTCCCATCGGACGTTATCATTATAATGTTCGTCGTAATAGTTAATGCCATACTCGGCGTATATCAGGAGAGCAAGGCCGAAAAGGCCATAGAGGCTCTTCAAAAAATGGCCGCCGCAACAACAAAGGTCTTGCGCGACGGCAAGGTATGCGAAATACCGAGTGAGGACCTTACCGTAGGCGACGTTGTACTGCTTGAAGCGGGCGACGCTGTTCCGGCGGACGGCAGAATTTTTGAAAGTGCAAGCCTTAAAATAGAGGAATCGGCACTTACGGGTGAATCCGTACCCGTCAACAAATTTATAAAAGCCATAGGCCTTGAGGGGCAAAAAGACGTCCCCCTCGGCGACCGAAAAAATATGATGTATATGGGTTCAACCGTTGTTTACGGCCGAGGCAAGGCCGTTATAACAAGCATCGGTATGGACACCGAAATGGGCAAAATAGCAGGTGCTCTGTCAAGCGCAAAGGATGAGCAGACGCCGCTTCAGAAAAAGCTCGGTCAGCTCTCAAAAATCCTCAGTTTCATAGTCCTCGGAATATGCGTATTTATGTTCGCCTTCGATATAGTCAGAGCTCTTGTAACAGGCACGGAAATGAATCTTGACTTCCTGCTCGGCTCGTTTATGCTCGCCGTATCACTCGCGGTTGCCGCTATCCCCGAGGGTCTTGCGGCGGTAGTGACGGTTGTGCTTTCGATAGGCGTTACCAATATGTCAAAGAAAAATGCCATCATTCGTAAACTCACCGCAGTTGAAACTCTCGGTTGCGCACAGATAATCTGCTCTGATAAAACCGGTACGCTCACTCAGAACAAGATGACCGTAGTTGAGCATTACTGTGACAACGAAAAAATGCTTGCCGAGGGCATGGCTCTCTGCACGGACGTAAGTCTTGACGATGACGGCAATCTTGTAGGCGAGCCCACGGAAATGGCTCTTGTGGCATACTCTATGTCGCTCGGTATGAATAAAAACGAGCTTCTGAAGAGCGCGCCGAGAGTCGGCGAGGCTCCATTTGACTCAAATCGTAAAATGATGTCCACAATTCACAAGACTGCGGACGGAATATTACAGTTCACCAAGGGTGCTCCCGACGAGATATTAAAGCACTGCACAAAGATATTCAAAAACGGCGAAGTCAGCCCTCTTACGGACGCAGACAGAGATGCTGTGCTCAAAAAGAATAAGGAATTTGCCGACAGAGCACTTCGAGTTCTCGCCTGCGGCTACAAGCAGCTTTCATGTGTTCCCGAGGATCAGTCGCCCGATAATATCGAAAATGAGCTCGTCTTCTGTGGCCTTGTAGGTATGATAGACCCCGTAAGGCCCGAAGTTAAGGCGGCAATCGAGGAATGTCGCGGTGCCGGCATAAGACCCATAATGATAACCGGCGACCACAAGGACACCGCTGTTGCAATAGCCTTGGAGCTCGGCATTATAAAGGACAAGAGCGAGGCCATAACCGGCGCGGAGCTTGATGATATTTCCGATGAGGACTTCAAAGAAAAGGTCACACAGTACTCGGTATATGCCAGAGTTCAGCCCGAGCATAAGGTAAGAATAGTAAATGCCTGGAAGAGCCGCGGTATGATAACGGCAATGACGGGTGACGGCGTAAACGACGCCCCCTCCATTAAGAGCGCGGACATAGGCGTAGGCATGGGCATTACCGGTACCGATGTAACAAAGAACGTTGCGGATATGGTCCTTGCCGACGATAACTTCGCCACCATAGTATCTGCTGTGGAAGAGGGCAGACGAATTTACGACAACATAAGGAAGTCAATTCAATTCCTGCTCTCGTCAAATCTCAGCGAGGTAATGGCTATTTTCACAGCCAACCTGCTTGGCTTCACAATATTAAAGCCCGTACATCTTCTCTGGATAAACCTTGTTACCGACTGCTTCCCGGCTCTCGCCCTCAGTATGGAAAAGGGCGAAAAGGACCTTATGAAACGTCCGCCGCGTAAATCATCGGACGGCATTTTTGCAGGCGGCGTCGGCTTTGACGTAGTATACCAGGGGCTTTTCGTAACGCTTCTGACACTTGCCGCTTACTTCATAGGCCACTTTATGGAGGCAGGCAGATGGGAGCTTACCGAGAGTGCCGACGGTATGACCATGGCATTCCTTACAATGTCAATGTGCGAAATATTCCACTCGTTTAATATGCGTTCGCAACATGGCTCAACCGTATCAATGCTCCTTCACGGCAGCTTCAACAAGTACATTTTAGGGTCAACCGTACTTTCCCTCATAACAACTGCGCTCGTTATAGAAGTACCGTTCCTTGCAGACGCTTTTGATTTCACCACTATTGACGCTCGCGAATTCTTCACGGCTCTCGGTCTTGCGTTCCTGATAATTCCTCTCGTTGAAATTGTCAAGGCAATAGAGCGTGCCGTTATAAAGAACAAAGCCAAAAAGCAGACCGCAAAATAAGCTTTGGCGACAAAACAAATACATGTTTTTCAAGGCACGGCAGTAGTTCTTACTGCCGTGCCGTTTTATTTATCCCGCAGCGGCTTAATACTGGATTTTTGCGATAATTTATGTTACCATAATAAAAAAGGCATCGGCGATGGGCGCCACTATTTAAAAAGGAGCGGAAAATATGAATCTTATATTCTTAGGAGCCGCACACGAAGTCACGGGAAGCTGCACGCTTCTCACCGCCTGCGGCAAGAACATTTTGATTGACTGCGGTATGGAGCAAGGACCCGACACATATAAAAACCGGGACATTCCCGTATCTCCCGCCGATATAGACTGCATTTTTCTGACCCATGCTCACATAGACCATTCCGGCAAGCTGCCGTACCTTACGGCAAACGGATACAAAGGGCCGATTTACGCAACCGCGTCCACAGCGAAGCTCTGCAGAATTATGCTTGAGGATTCTGCGCACATACAGCAGTTTGAAGCACAATGGCGCAACCGAAGGGCAAAACGCTCGGGCGAATCGGGATATGTTCCGCTCTACACCGTAGAGGACGCTCAAAAATGCTGTTCTCAGTTTTTGAGGTGCGAATACGGTGTGGATTATCACGTTTTTGACGGCATATCCATAAGCTTTACCGATGCGGGTCATCTTTTGGGCTCATCGAGCATTACAATAAACGTCACCGAAAACGGAGAAACCGAAAAAATAGTTTTTTCCGGCGACATAGGCAATACCGACCAGCCGATAATACGCGACCCGCAGTATATTACCGACGCCACCTACGTCATAACCGAAAGCACCTACGGCGACCGCAGTCACGGCGAAAGACTCGACTACATATCGCAGCTCGTGCCAATACTTGACCGCACCTTTGCACGCGGCGGCAATGTCGTTATACCGTCGTTTGCCGTCGGCAGAACTCAGGAGCTTTTATACTTTATAAGGCAGATAAAGGAAGAGCGTATGCTCAAAAACTACAACGACTTCCCCGTATATGTGGACAGTCCCCTTGCAGTTGAGGCCACCAACGTTTTTTGCGACAGCTATTCCGACTTTGATGACGAAGCGGCGTCGCTTATCGAAAACGGTATAAATCCGATAGCCTTTCCTAACCTTTATGTCTCCGTGACAAGTGAGGAATCAAAAGCAATAAACTCAGATCCCGCTCCGAAGGTCATAATTTCGGCGAGCGGAATGTGCGAGGCCGGCAGAATACGCCATCACCTAAAGCACAATTTGTGGCGACCCGAATGTACGATTTTATTCGTCGGCTACCAAGCCGTAGGAACACTCGGCAGAGCCATAACCGACGGTGCGACGGACGTAAAGCTCTTTGACGAAAAAATCCATATAAGTGCGGAAATAGAGCAGCTTCACGGAATAAGCGGTCACGCCGACAACGAGGCCTTGTTAAAGTGGATGAAAAGCTTTAAAGCTCCGCCAAAGCACGTATTTGTAAATCACGGCGAGGATACGGTGTGCGAAATATACGCCGCACGTCTTCGCGACGAACTGGGGCTTTCCGCGAGCGCCCCGTACAACGGCGAGGAATACAGCCTCACCGAAAACAAGGTTCTCGTTGAGGGGAACCGCGAAAAGATAGTTAAAAATACAGCCTCGCAAAACGCCTCTCGCCGCGTAAGCACGGTTTATGAGAGACTGCTCTCGGCACAAAAGCGTCTCCAAACGGTTGTGGCACATAATGAGGGCGGTGCAAACAAGGATCTTGCAAAATTTGCGGATCAGATAATTGCGCTTTGCGAAAAATGGGACAGATAAATGACCGAAATTACACTTAACAAAGATGAACATATCGAATATCTCAGCAGGGACTTGGGGCTTATCGTCTCAAAGGAGCACACCTTCGGCACGGACGCGCTGCTGCTTGCCGACTTTGCGTCGCCGAAACGATATGACATATGCTGCGACTTCGGTACGGGCTGCGGCATAATTCCCATGCTCTGGTACAGGGACGGCTGCGGAAAAGAAATATCGGCAGTCGAAATTCAGGAAAAGGCGTGCAGTCAGCTTACGCGCTCCGTCAAGGCAAACGATTTGCAGGACAAGCTCTTTGTGTACAATGCTGATTTGAAAGAAGCTCCGCGGATATTTCCGTGCGGAAAATTCGACGTTATAACGATGAATCCACCGTATAAGGCGGAAAACGCCGGAATAAAAAGCCAAAAGGAAAACGAAAAAATAGCCCGTCACGAAACGCTGTGTAATCTGCGTGACATAACAAAAGCCGCGTCGAAACTTCTGAAATTCGGCGGCAAGCTATGCATTTGCATACGACCCGAGCGCCTTTTTGAGACGATGGAGGCAATGAAGGAATATAAAATCGAGCCGAAAGCGCTGCGCCTTGTTGCAGCTTCACCCGAAAAGGCTCCGTGGCTGTGCCTTGTAGAGGGCAGACTCGGCGGAAAAACGGGCATAACGGTCAAAAACAATCTCTTTATATACAAGAGCACGGACGTTTTGTCCGACGAAATGACAAGAATTTTAGGTAAATACAGGGAGGATATGTAATGACGGGAAAGCTTTACGTTGTCGGCACTCCGATAGGCAACCTCTCGGATTTTTCTCCCCGTGCCGCAGAGTGCCTCAGAAACTGCGATTTTATAGCGGCGGAGGACACAAGAGTCACCCTGAAGCTTTTAAACAGATTTGACATAAAAAAGCCGCTCATCAGCTATTTTGAGCACAACCGCCGTGAGCGCGGAGAAATAATTCTTACGCGTATTCTCGGCGGAGAAAGCTGCGCTCTTGTCACGGACGCAGGTATGCCGGCAATTTCCGACCCCGGTCAGGACCTTGTTGACATCTGCATTGCATCGGGAGTAAATGTTGTATCCGTCCCCGGCCCCACCGCATTTGCCACAGCCGTGGCGCTGTCGGGGCTGCCGTCCGGCAGATTTACGTTTGAAGGCTTTTTGAGCGTAAATAAGCAGAGCCGCTCCGAGCATCTTGACAGCATTAAGGAGGAAAAACGCACAATGGTGTTTTACGAGGCACCGCACAAGCTTTTACGCACGCTTAAGGACCTCTATGCCTGCCTCGGTGACCGCCGTATAGCGATTATTAAAGAGCTTACGAAAATCCACGAAAATGTTGAACGCACCACGCTCAAAAAGGCGTGCGAAGAATATGAAAACATACCTATCAAGGGTGAATTCGTATTAGTTATAGAGGGAGCGCCGCAGGCCGCTCCGGAGATTTACACGGTGGAGTCCGCCGTCGCGAAGGCAAGAGAATTCACAGATGGCGGAATGTCGAAAAACGAGGCGGCAAAAAACGCGGCAAAGCTCACCGGAATCAAAAAGAGCGACATATATAAAATCCTGACGGAGGAATAATAATGGAATATTGGTACTTGTGGCTGCTTCTTATCGTCCTGTGCGTCATTACGGTATTTGTACTTAGCAAAGCCTCGGCGGCGGCTAAAAAGCACAACAACGAGCGTGACGCTCTTTTGAGAGAATATGACAGAAAGAAAGCTCTAAAGGATGAGTTTTCATTCTTAACGCGTGAAAAAGCGGAGAGTTCCGACCCGGAAACCCTATTAGAGGGTGTTTCGGCGGTCTTACAGGCAAAAACAGAAAAGGCCGAAGACCCTGAAAAGGTATTCGGCAAATTTACAGAGGTGCAAAAATACATTTACACTCTATACTATTTTTTAGAGGATACCGAGAGCGATTCCCTCTCGTTCTTTTTCAGAAACAACGGTGAGCCGCTGACATTTCTCGCTTCAAAGGCACTCTGTGCCGTCGGCGAAAACGAGCTTTCTTTGATTGTCGAAAAGGAATTTTCGATGTACGATGAAAACAATGAGGAAGTCTCCGTGGACAAGGACGAAATTGAAAATCTTGACGGCGAATTCAAGGCGAAGCTTCAAAAGCAGCAAGTTTTAAACAGCATAAAAACATATATTATAAAAAATATCGATATGCTGTCTTAAAAAAGGGAGAAAAGCTCATCCGCGGCTCTTTTCCGCCGCTAACTCGGCAGCTCTTTTGCGTATCAGCTTTTCCGAATGCTCCACAACGGTTTTTACGCATTTCGGTTCGGCGATATTCTTTTGCGATTCCTGATTTGCCTCGGCCATCAGCTCCCTTATTATATCCGTCATCAGCACGCTGCCGAAGACCGGACTTGTCTCGCAATCGAGCGATATCCACTTTTTCGGAATATAACCGCCGTTTGCGGCGCAAACAGCCATACGGTATATCGAAAGCGCAAAATAATCCTTCAGCTTTTCCGGCGAACCGCAATTTATCATACTGTCATTGAGCATAACGGACGCGCGAAAAAGCGTACTCGTGCGGTATTCTCCGTCCTGCACGGTATCGGTCATATCAAATTCCTCGCTCAGAGAGCGTCTTGTATCGACCTGACCTAAGAGGTAATCGCAGCTCACATCAAAAAAATTCGACGCGCGGCACACAAAGTCAAGGCTGCACTCCCTTATACCCTTTTCATAGTGCGACAGGAGCGACTGCGACACACCGAGCATTTTTGCGGCGTCCTTCTGGCTCATACCGCGCTCCCTGCGAAGCTTAGTCAGCCTTGCGGCAAATACGGAATTCATAAAATGTCCCCCAAATATTACAAATTGTATTATAATTATATATCAAATTAGACTGTTTGTACAGTATTATCCCCCGGAAGGAGCAAAGCAAAATGAAAGCTTATAAAATTCACCTGATCCGCCATGCCATGACAGAGGAAAATCTTGACGGCAAATATATCGGTCAAACCGATGTGCCGGCATCCGAATACGGGCTCAGGCAAATCAAAGACATCATAGATGAATACGGCGGCTATCCCGAGGTTGACGCGGTGGTTTCAAGCCCCTTAAAGCGTTGCACGGAAACCGCAAAGCTCATATATCCCGACAAAGAGCCCATGATTTTAAACGGGCTTATAGAGTACGACTTCGGCGAATTTGAGGGCAGAACCGCCGACGAAATGAAGGATGACGATGCCTTTAAAACTTGGCTGTCGGGTGAGCACCCGGAAACGCCCGTACCCTTCGGCGAAAGTCAGGCGGCCTTCAACGAGAGAGTCTGCTCATGCTTTGCCGGGCTTATCGACGGAATTATAAAAGCCGGCGTAGAATCGACCGCGGTAATAACCCACGGCGGAGTTATTATGTCGCTTATGACTGCATTTGCCATACCGTCGCTGCCCATGCACGAGTGGATGGCACCGAACGGCACGGGATATACCCTCAGGATAGACCCGTCCGTGTGGAGCCGCGGTCAGAAGCTCGAAACCTTTTCGGAATGCCCGGCCGTGGCACTTTCCGACGACCAGGAGCGTGAGTTATGGGACTTTTACCCGACAGAGCGAGACGACGAATACGATATAACCGATGATGTATACGGCGATAGCCCCGATGAGGACGAGGATTTCTGGAAGGGCTTATAAGCACTTCTTCTGCACGGCAGGTTTTTTCGGCGCGGTGATTATATAAAAAATTAACGGGCAGCATAAAGCTACCCGTTAATCGGAGAGATTCTGTACGGTCTCTTTTTAGAGGAGAAACATAAAAAACATCAAAGACGTCCGCAAGGGGAGGCTCACTTTATCTCCCCCGTCTTTGTTCTCAAATTATATCATTTCGGTTTTTAAAAATCAGCAAAAGTGCAAAAATGTCGAAAAATGGGTACATAAATGTCGAAATTTGTCGAATAAGAATCGATAAAGCGAGAAAAAGCTTTTGCTCACGGATATTTTAAGTCTGAAAAAAAAGGATGTAAAAACTCGGTTTTTACATCCTTTTAATGCTTTTACAGCCGTTTATTTATCTTCCTCGGACGGGTGCCAGTTAAAGGTATAATTCATATTGTCTGTGCAGTTAAAGGTCACGGTTCTGTCACCTATATACGAGAGGCTCCCCTCGCCCTTTGCATAAGACGTTATCGTCATATTCTTGTAGAATTCAACCTTTGCCACCTCGTCGGTAACGGCGTCAAACGTAGCAATTATTACCGGTGAATTGTATGCTATCTCATAATCCGACACCGAAAAATAGCTCTCGCCCTTTTTAAGCTCGGACAAAATCGCACTTTTGTCATGCGGAGAAAACGCGTGTGCTACGGCAGACGGGTCATTTTTGAGCGTTATTATAATTGTGCGGCTATAAGAAACGGGCACGTTGTTTTCATCGGTGTCCTTTTCATATGTGGGTGTGAGCGAAGTAATTACCGACTGAACATCGTCCATGGTGAGGCGCGAGGCACAGCTGTCGCCAAGCAGATAGACCTTATCGGTAAGGTCCGTACCCTGTTCATATTTTTCACCCACGGCCTCGGGGAAATAATCATCCTTAAGGCCCTTCTGAACAAAATCCTTATAGAGCTTGAAGGCGTTATTGAGAGTCTTTGACTCCTCACCTGATATTTTTACGGTGTCGTTGTCTATCCAAAAGTCCTCTTTCGGTTCGGTTTGCGGTCTCTCGGTCTTGACTCGGTTAAAATTTTCGTTGAAATAATTGAGTACCGCCTCCGAATTATCATAGAGCAGAGCTTTTTCGCTGTCGGAAAGAAGATTCATTATGCCATCAAATATATCGCGGTTATTATCATAATAACGAGAGCGAATGTCATTGTAATTGAGCTGTACCGTACTGTCATCGTTTATATCATCGGTATTCTCAAACAAAGCCGTCAGATCGCTTATTTTATCAGGTGAAAAAACCGGCTTCAGCTGTGCGTATGTAAACGTAAATTCTGCGTCGTGAAGATCTGTTTTCACATATGCTTTTTCAGGCTCATCGCCTCCTGCGCCGATGCTGCACGACGAAAACATTGCCGCAATAAGCACAAACGCCGTAATGACGGATAATAATTTTACGGTTTTTCCCATAATAACGCCCCTTACAATAATATATAAGTATACTTTTTCATTGTAACAGATTTTTCCGGATTTAACAACAGAAAAAACAAAAAAATGCGAAACGCTCTTTTTCGCGTTCCGCATTTCATTTCGATTATTTTAAATCAATATTCGTCCTTTAAGCCCTCGCTGTCATAGAGGAACGCGGTTTCAAGAAGAATGTTGATGCCGGCCTCGATGGTTTTGGGGTCAAGATTGTCGGCTGTATCGCCTCTTGTGTGGTAATATCTCGCCGGAGTGGGGTCCATGGCAGCCAAAGCAACCGCCTTCATGCCGCCCTGCTG
>UMDC01041415.1_pt1 | contig 10786 bp, 8 predicted proteins | sample 1964391 | NCBI WGS metagenome assembly UMDC01 (sample SAMEA4835984, study PRJEB28245) | human gut metagenome | biome: gut microbiome; material: fecal sample | place: Denmark | collected 2008 | reverse complement strand
GGGTGATTGAACATTTACAAACTGCTCACGCAAGGGTGCAAAGGGTGATTGATTATCGACAATCTGTCGCCGCACTCTTCGTAGATAAGTCATTCATAGAAATATCAACAGAAATATAAAGAAATTCAATATATGTTCTCAGAAGAATTAGAAAAAATAGATTGGGACGAAACTACGGCGGCCATTTATGCCAAGACCGACGCGGATGTCCGTCGGGCTTTATCCAAAAGCCATTTGGATGTGCAGGATTTTATGGCATTAATCTCGCCGGCTGCCGAGCCTTATCTCGAACAAATGGCTCAGTTAAGCTATAAATATACGCGCGAACGCTTCGGTAACACGATGTCGATGTTCGTTCCTTTATATATCACCAACTCTTGTACCAATTCTTGTATCTATTGTGGTTTCCATGTCAGCAATCCGATGAAGCGAACGATCCTGACGGAAGAAGAAATCGTCAACGAATACAAGGCTATCAAGAAACTGGCTCCGTTTGAGAATTTGCTCCTGGTTACAGGCGAGAATCCAGCAAAGGCAGGCGTTCCGTATATTGCCCGTGCTCTCGATCTGGCCAAGCCTTATTTCTCAAACCTGAAGATTGAAGTGATGCCTCTTTCGGCAGAAGAGTATCGCGAACTGACGCATCATGGTATGAACGGTGTGATCTGTTTCCAGGAAACCTATCACAAGGCAAACTATAATATCTATCATCCGCGTGGAATGAAGTCGAAATTCGAATGGCGTGTCAACGGATTCGACCGTATGGGACAAGCCGGCGTACATAGTATTGGTATGGGTGTGCTGATCGGCCTGGAGAAAGAATGGCGTACGGACGTGACTATGATGGCCTATCATCTGCGTTATCTGCAAAAGCATTACTGGAAAACCAAGTACAGCTTTAATTTCCCGCGTATGCGTCCGTCGGAAAACGGAGGATTCCAGCCGAATGTTGTCATGAGCGACCGCGAACTGGCCCAGGTGACATTTGCAACCCGTATCTTCGATCACGATGTGGATATCTCCTATTCTACCCGCGAAAGCGCCAGCTTCCGCGACAATATGGCACGCCTTGGCGTAACAACGATGAGTGCTGAAAGTAAAACAGAACCGGGAGGTTATTATTCTTATCCGCAAACGTTGGAACAGTTCCACGTAAGTGACGAACGTACCGCCAAAGAAGTAACCCTCGCGTTGAAGAATCTAGGTATCGAACCGGTCTGGAAAGACTGGGATCAGTCGTTCGATGCCGTCAATTGCCAGGAACATGCAGCTACAACAACGGTATAACCGACATATCATCTTGCCAGAGATTGGTAAAGAAGGTCAGATGAAACTGGGCAAAGCGAAAGTTTTGCTTATCGGTGTGGGCGGACTAGGTTCGCCCATTGCTCTTTATTTGGCTGCTGCCGGAGTTGGAAGAATCGGATTGGTGGATGATGATGTCGTCAGTGAATCGAATCTGCAACGCCAGGTCCTTTATACTGAAAGTGAAGTCGGACAGCCCAAGGTGATTTGTGCTGCCCGTCGCTTGCAGGCATTGAACAGTCAGTTGGTAGTGGATACTTATCCTTTCCGCTTAACCGGCGAGAATGCAGAGGAACTGATTTCCCCATACGACCTGGTTATCGACGGTTGCGATAATTTCCCGACCCGTTATCTGATCAGTGATGTTTCGGCCCGGCTACATATACCTTATATTTACGGAGCTATCCGGGAATTCGACGGACAAGTGGCTGTATTCAATCTGCCGGGAGGGAAAACGTACCGGGAATTATTTCCGGAAACGGAAACCAGCCAGATGGAAACACCGCCTAAAGGTGTTATGGGCGTATTGCCCGGAGTCGTTGGTTGTGTAGAAGCTTCCGAAGCCATCAAACTGATTACCGGTTGTGGCGAACCCTTAAATGGGAAGCTTTGGACGATCGATCTGAAGACCATGAACACGTTCCTCTTCTCTCTTTAATCGGCTGGAGCATTCTTCTGTTGACTTAATATAAGCGAAGAAAAATTTGTATAAATACGGATCTTTTACCCAAATACGCCTTCGTATCTTCGATAAAAGATCCGTATATTTATGAAAATACAGCCCATTAAAGATTCTTCATCAGCTCAACAAAAACAAAGTGAACGGATAAACTGTTATTTATTGATAGAATTATCTGTAAGCATTGGGAAATAATAAACTGTTGAACTTAAAAAGCGAAGACAATGAATATACTGGAAAAGCTGAAACGTAACCATCATCCGCATTCCGGAGCACTCGAATTATTGAAATACATCGGACCCGGATTGCTTGTCACCGTCGGATTCATTGATCCGGGTAATTGGGCCACTAATCTGGCTGCCGGATCTGAGTTTGGATATGCTTTACTTTGGGTCGTTACCTTCTCATCCATCATGCTGATTATTATCCAGCATAACGTTGCCCACCTGGGAATCGTGACCGGACTATGCCTATCTGAAGCGACAACCCAATATTTACCTAAAAAGCTCAGCCTGCCGATTTTGATTTCTGCCATGATGGCAAGTATTTCCACTTCACTTGCTGAAATATTAGGTGGCGCCATTGCCTTGAAGATGTTATTCAGTATTCCGATCAAAGCCGGAGCTGTTATTGTAACACTGGCGTGTCTGATTATGTTGCTAAGCAATACCTACAGCAAAATAGAACGCTGGATCATCATGTTCGTTTCCATCATCGGACTTTCCTTCCTGTATGAACTGGCGCTGGTAGATGTTAACTGGCAGGAAGCTGCCGTAGGTTGGATCAAACCTTCGTTTCCGGATCATTCCCTGCTGATTGTCATGAGTGTATTGGGTGCCGTCGTAATGCCTCATAACCTGTTCTTACATTCCGAAGTGATACAGAGCCGGAAATGGAATCTGGAAGACAAGACTGTCATTCACAAACAACTTAAATATGAATTCTACGATACGCTCCTGTCAATGGTAATCGGCTGGGGTATTAATTCGGCAATGATTATCCTGGCGGCTTCGACCTTCTTTCAGGAGAAAATAGCTGTCAGCGAACTGGACCAGGCACAACAGCTCTTATTCCCGCTCGTTGGAAACAATGCCGGTGTCATCTTTGCTGTCGCTTTATTAATGGCGGGTATTTCATCTACGATAACTTCGGGTATTGCCGGAGCTTCCATCTTCGCCGGTATCTTCGGAGAAGCTTATCATCACAAAGATATACACTCGAAAATAGGTGTGCTTTGTTCTTTCCTTCCGGCTCTCCTTTTGATCTTTGTTGTAGGTGATCCTTTCCGCGGACTGATCCTTTCGCAAATGGTACTGAGTATTCAATTACCAATTACTATCTTTACGCAGGTTTATCTCACATCCAGTAAAAAGGTAATGGGCGAATTTGCCAATAGCCGGTTAACGAATATCGTATTACTGATATTAGGTACCATCGTCAGTCTGCTCAATCTGTTTCTTTTGGCACAGTTGGTTATAGGCTGAGGATGAGAAACCATCCGATGTTTTGTAATAAGATTGTAATATTGATTTCATTTAACCGAAACATAGCAATCGTTCCTTTGCAATAGAATTGAAAAATATAATAAAAGTACTATGGCAACAAAACAAAATCCTCATATCCTGGTCGTTGATGACGAAGAAGATTTGTGCGAAATCTTGAAATTCAACCTCGAAACAGAAGGATACGAAGTAGATACAGCTTACAGTGCAGAAGAAGCACTTACACTGAATCTAACCGATTACGACTTGCTCTTGCTTGATGTTATGATGGGAGAAATATCAGGTTTCAAGCTGGCAAGCATGCTGAAGAAAAATGAAAAGACAGCTCATATTCCGATTATATTCCTGACAGCCAAAGACACCGAAAACGATATGCTGACAGGATTCAACTTGGGTGCCGACGATTATATTTCCAAACCCTTTTCGATCAAGCAGGTACAGGCTCGTGTCAAGGCTGTATTAAGAAGAAGCATGGAAGAAAAGAAGCCTGTCAACGAAAATATCCTGACGTATAATACACTGAAATTGGATACCCAGCGTATCAAAGCTTCGATCAACGGAGAAGAAGTAGCACTGACCAAAAAGGAGTTTGAGATTCTGAAACTCCTGCTTGAGAATATCAACCATGTTTTCTCTCGCGAAGAAATATTGTCGCGTGTATGGAAAGATGAAGTATATGTACTCGACCGAACGATCGATGTCAATATCACTCGTCTGCGCAAGAAAATCGGAGAATATGGAAAGAACATTGTGACGCGCCTCGGCTTCGGATACTGTTTTGAAGGTTGAATGCCGTATCCTGGAAAGAATTATACGAAAGGAATGTTGAATGGAAAATAAAACAGAAAAAATAATTACGAACAACCGGATACCGTTCAGCCAACGATTGTTTTGGTCTATCTTCTTTATTTTTCTCGGATTCACCGGATGTGTGTTGATCTTTCAATACCAACGGGAAACCGAATTTGCCCAAGAAAAGCTGGATACCGTCTTAAAGACATACAATCATCAGATTCATTATCGCATCCAGCATGAGAAAACACATCGGATTGATAGTATCATTCAGACGTTTCTCAATGAAATTCCGCAGAAAGATATCCGCGTAACGGTTATCAATCCGGAGGGAGACGTATTATTTGACAACAGCGGAAATGATATCTTTGAGAATCATAACGACCGAAGCGAAGTACATAACGCACGACTGACTAAAAAGAGTTTTTCCATCCGAAAATCGCGGACTACCGGAAAGCGTTACTTCTACTCCGCTTCCAATATCAACAATTATGTCTATCGGACGGCAATACCATACGACCCGTATGTGAAAGGTGTATTGGCCATCAACAAGGATTTTATCTATTTTATGGGGTTGATGGTCGTGATTTTCCTCTTCGTGTTGTCTAAATTTACCTTGAGTATCGGACAAACGATCTCTAAGTTAAGAGACTTTGCCCGAAACATCCGGGATGTCAAACAAGATGACGAGGATTATATCTTCCCCAACGACGAACTGGGTGATATCTCGAAACAGATCATTACCCTATATCATAAACAGCAGAAAGCGAAAAACGATTTGGCGGTCGAACGGGAAAAGATCATCAAACATTTCCAGTATTCACGGGAAGGCTTTGCGATGTTTACCGACGACGGACAGGAAATCCTGTCGAACATCCTTTATATCCAGTTTGCCAATCTGATTTCCGACACGCCAATCCACGCAGCCGAAGAAGTATTGGACCTGGAAGAGCTTGCTCCTATCCGGAACTTCCTGGAAGAGCATAAAGGATCGGCCCATAAACGTGTCTTACGTGAGACTATCACCATCGATAAAGGCGGTAAGATTTTCCTGGTTGAATGTATGATGTTCCTCAACAACAGTTACGAAATCTCGATCAACGATATTTCCCGCCAGGAAGAAGAAAGCCGGATGAAAAGACAATTGACGCAGAATATCGCCCACGAACTGAAGACTCCGGTCAGCAGTATTCAAGGATACTTGGAAACGATTATCAACAATCCGGATCTGCCGGCAGACAAACAGAAATTCTTTATCGAACGTTGCTACTCACAAAGTACGCGACTGACGGTTCTGTTGCAGGATATTTCCGTCTTGAACCGGATGGATGAAGCCGGATCCATGTTTGATCTGACCGACATCAATATCAATCAGCTGGTACAGGAAATAGAGCATGAATGTGCCCAAAAGATGGAAGAGAAACATATTTCCACCCAAATCTGCTTGCCGCCAAACGCAATCATTCACGGAAATCATTCTTTGCTTTATTCCATCTTCCGGAATCTGTTCGACAACTCCATCGCTTACGCAGGAGAAAACATTACCATCAACCTGACCTGTTATAAAGAAGACGAGAAATTCTATTATTTCAACTTCTCGGACAACGGTATCGGAGTAGAAGAAGAACATATCAACCGTATCTTCGAGCGTTTCTACCGGGTCGATAAGGGCCGTAGCCGCAAACTGGGAGGAACCGGATTAGGCCTTTCAATCGTAAAGAATGCCGTCCTTTTCCACAAAGGACAGATTTCGGCCAAGAGTCAAAAGGGAAAAGGCATCAGCTTCCTGTTTACCCTGAAGAAACATATCTAAAAGCATTGGGCTTTTCACATCCATAAAATGCCCCGCCTCAAGTTAAACAACAGACTTCTGGCGGGGTATTTTTGTGATCCTCAGCAAAAAGATATCCAAATGTCGTTTATTTTTGATCGTTCCACGTAGGTGGAATGATCGTTTCACCCTTGTGGTACGATCGTCCCACCCAGGTGAAACGATCGAATCACTCGGGTGAAACGGTAAAAATCTTGTCATTTAACGGATTTAGTTGACTTAAAATCTCTTTATAAATAAAAAGGGTTGACTCTTATTGCTCCTATTCATTGACTGGATTGACTCGATAAGAAACAACCATCATCTTTTAATGAAGACACAAAAAAAGCCAGAGATGAACGTTCACCTCTGGCTTTCGTATGCTTAATCAACGGGAAAGATTATTCTTCCTCGCTGTCGTCTTCCTTCATTAATATGGAAAAGTTTGCTATCTATATATTTTCATAGTATATTTGCCTACAAATATAAGAAAATCAATATGAAAAGAGCAGCATTATTATTAAGATGTAGTACCGATTCACAGGACTATGATAGACAGCTAAGAGATTTACAACCTACAGCTGAACATATGGGATATATAATAGAAAAAGATCTTATTTTTGGAGAATATATTACAGGCAAAGATGATGTTAGAAAGAAAGACAGAGAATCTATAGCAAATTTAAAATTAGCTTGTCAAGAAGGCAAAGTAGATGCTATCTTTATTAATGAAGTATCTAGACTTAGTAGAGATAGTATAGCTGGTAGATTATTCATTAGAGAATTTAATGAAGATTATAGAGTTCCCATATTCTTTAGAGATTTACAGCAATGGACTATTGATCCTATTAATAAAAATAGAAATGCGTATTTAGAACAAATGCTAGGATTCTATTTTGATGCAGCTTCAGCTGAATTAAAATCAATGAAAACCAGATTTGCTTCTGGCAAAAGAAAAAACGCTAGAACAGGGAAAAGTATCGGCGGTGTTCCTTCTATTGGATATACTAAAGATAAAGATGGCACAATTATTATAGATGAAGAAAATTCAAAACTAATAAAAATCATTTTTGATAAATACTTAGAAAAAGACGGAACTATTACAACTGTTGGAAGATACCTTAGAGGCATTAGTAATGTTAGAACTTGGGGAACTGGGACAATTGGTAACATACTAAGAAATAAAGCCTATACAGGTAAAATGGAGGTTTTAATTACTAATCCAGATGAAATAGATGAAAACAAGAAGGTAGAAAAATTTATTACTACGATCCCTGTAATTATTGACGAAGAAACTTTTAATAAAGTTCAAAAGAAATTAGATGCTAACAGAAGTGCACAAGAATATACCCGAACCAAAGTACATTTACTGCAGAAACTTATAGTTTGTAGCGATTGCGGTAAAGCCTTTTCTACAAAAACAGTTAATTCTGGCAGAAATTATACGTACTGCTGTGTATCAAAACAAAATGGAATAAATTGTAATCTTTCTATTTCTTTAGATGCAGATAAAACTGAATCTATTATTTGGAATCTTGTAAAGAGTAAATTATTAGAACTTAATAGATTAGAAATATCAGAAAGACAAGAACGTATAGAAAAAGAGAAACAACAATTACAATCTTACGAAGAAGAAATTACTGCTATAGAATTGGCTATAGAAAAGATTGTCAGAAAAAGAAAAAATCTAATTGACTACTTAGAAGATGCTGAATCTGATGAAGAAGTGGAAGATATTAAAGCACGAAGAAAAAAATATGATAATGAAATTAGTGATAGTAAAAATAGAATTAACCAAATAAGGGATAAGATAGATATTTGTAAATCTAATATCACACAGTATTTTAATAGTTCTTTAACTAGTGATATTATATCTAGTATAGAATCTAATAGAAATAAAATGAAAATACAAATTAAAGAGTTTATTAAGAAGATAGTCCCCTATCCTATTGCTAATAGCCATTCTGTACTAGAAGTACATACTATATTTGGATTATACTATATATTATATAGCAGTAGAGATAAAGATAAACAAGCCTATTATTTATATGGAAGCTATTATAAGTTCTTTCCAAAGGATAATAAGTTTCTTGTTATAGGTGATATGGATGAAGACATAATAGAAAAGAATATGCAAGTCTCTAAATTTGCACAATCATTCACCACTTTCGGATATACAGACAAAACGAAGGAGATTACAACGTCTATAAGTAATTCTGATATATCAGATAATCAAATAATAAACCAAAAGTATTTTAAAATAACAGATAGTACAGGTGTTTATACATATGAAGAAATGAAAGAAAAATGTAAAAAAATGAATTGGATCATTTCTTTTATCGTATGATAAAGGACATTAGGGAACTATATTTCTATGGTATTACTGATCTGAATCAGAAACTTTACATATCTTTGTAGTGATCTTAGCAGAGTTTCTAAGATTCTTATTAGTTTACAAAGAGCGTTTGAATATTATCCTGCTGTAGAATCTGGACAATTCAACTTTCAGGGGTAATAGAATTAATACGCTCACGCTGTGTTATATACTTATGTATCATAATAATGGCGTGGGCTATTGTCTGTTATCTGAAAGTAGGCAGTCCAGAGCCATACAGCAGTAACATTCAATAGTTCCCACGCTTCTTTTTTATTATTATCTATTTTGGGGACTGATAGATGTAATTGACTTGTTATGAAAATATTTTACATTTCATTAATCTGCTTATATTGTTTTTCTAAATCACTAATTGCACAAGAAGAGATTCCTCGATACCCAGTTTATTTCTTATTTGAACAATGTTTCACAAGATACCCTAAAGCGATCAAAGTACACTGTAAAAAATATAATTATTTTGAAATATTTCAGGAATGGGATAAATATTACGATTACAGTAAAGATAGTTTAAATTTAACAATAAGAGCACCTTGGGGTAAACAATATATTAAATACAATCCAGATAAAATAATGATGTCATTTAGCAGTCCTGTTAATAATTTGAATGAGACTTATACTTATGATGAAGATGGTAAACTTATAAAAGTTGAATTAAGAGATAATGATGATAATTTGTTAGGGTATAGTATATATAGTTATACGAAATCAACTATCACTAAAATATATTATCAATACAGCAAAATATTTAACAAATATTTCCCTAGCGATAAAGAGACAGTAGAGTTTTGTGTAGATCATAATAAAAGATATTTTTGTCGCTATAATATAGAACTAGATAAATGGTCAGATAAATCTTTATCAATTGATATATTAGATTCTGAAGGTAGAATTATAGGTCTAGGGAAATATGATATGAATGGAAAATTAAAACTTGATAAACTATATTATTCATATACAGATAATGGATACATAGATTATGGTAATTCATTGTATTCATTATATGTTCCACTAAATTTTTCACAAGTAATCTTAAATGGAGACTCACTTATTATTTTTAATTTAAACATATAATAATGATCATCATCTCACGGAATAGGGTAAAATGCAGCACTTGATTGTGTAGTTCTTAAAGCATAATAACAAGTTCAAGTTCGATCTATTAAAAATGGAGAGCTATTTAAATCTATCCAAACTACTGATCCTCCATCTGATAGTGTTGTATCAGCGGATAGATAGGTCGGATTTGTTGTATTATCATCATAGAACATAATAAGACTAAAGTAAGTATTACCTAGTCTTGATTCAGCTAAATCATCAAATCCTATAGTTGTATCAGAGCCTAAAGATATTAAAGCTCCAGCTCCATATCTTGATTGTATTGTTCTATTTACAGTAATTTCGTTATTTGATTTTTTTACTGTAGTTGCTAAAAATGGAGGTGCATCGTGATTATATTCTGCAAATGAACCTAATATATAAGGTTGGGTTGAACCTCCAGTAGGAGGAGAATATTCTCAATTAGCTCCATTAACTATAGATTTATAATCATTATTTAAAGGAAAAGTAAATCCAAAATTTCCAGTAGCTCCTTTTCACCATTCAGGATAATCTTTTAATCTACCTCCATTTAATACATATTTTAAAGCTTCTGGTGATAATCAAACAGGTTTCTTTTTACTTCAAGGATTTATATTAGGACAACTACATAAAGTGCCTAAATCTGTACTAGGATAACCTAATACATTACGTACATCCATTATACTAATATTACTATCTGGTAGAGTCATAATCTTCTTGTTTTATTTTATAGCACACAATATCTTTAGTAACATATAAGTTACCTCTTACCTTTAAATCTCCATCTATTTCCAAATCACCACCTACATATTCATTAAATGGTTTATATACAATTCTATCTTCATATATGGTTACAGTTATATTAGCATTAAATACTTTAGCTAATCACCTAATAAATTTCTTCATAGATTATTTTCTTATTGGTTTAGTAGTTTTTTCAATTCTTCTAGTTCTTGTTTTAATTGATCTATTTCAGCTTGTTGTTCTTCAATTTTTTGGTTTAATTCTCTACTTGCTTCAACTGCAATAAATGATCCTAATCCTGAGTAATTTAGCTGCTTATATCCATTATCTTCAGTTACAAATTCAGGAAATTCTTTTTCTACTTCTTGTGCAATAAAACCCAATTGAACAGTATTATAGAATGGCAAATAAGCCTCTTCTTCATCTGCATTGTCTGGTACTTTCCAAAAGTACCTCAAATCCGCAACTACGCGCCTAATATG
>UMDC01036577.1_pt1 | contig 10832 bp, 9 predicted proteins | sample 1964391 | NCBI WGS metagenome assembly UMDC01 (sample SAMEA4835984, study PRJEB28245) | human gut metagenome | biome: gut microbiome; material: fecal sample | place: Denmark | collected 2008 | reverse complement strand
TGTTTCTTCGGCTTTGATTAAATATAGCGAAGTTGAAAAAGACGATACTTTGTCGAAAGAACAAAAAATCGAGGCTATCAAAAAACAATTGGAAGAAGCCGCTGCTCTTGAAATGCCTTCCATGCAACAGAATTTGCCTATCGTAGCGACTATGACGACGCTGGGTACTTTGGTCGGACTTCTTGGTACTGTGTTGGGTATGATCAAATCGTTCCAAGCTTTGGCTACCGCCGGTGCTCCTGACTCTGTGGCTTTGTCGACCGGTATTTCGGAGGCACTTGTGAACACTGCTTTCGGTATTGCAACCGGTGCTTTGGCTGTTATTTCATATAACTATTTCTCTAACAAAATTGATAATGTTACCTACGCTATCGATGAGGTAGGTTTCTGTATTGTTAACACGTTCGCTGCTACTCACAAGTAATCGGCATAAAATCGAAAGGACCATTATATGGCTAAAGTAAAAGTAAAAAGGAAGAGTACGCTCATCGACATGACAGCGATGAGTGACGTTACCGTGCTTCTGCTTACTTTCTTCATGCTGACATCGACCTTCGTTCAGAAAGAGCCTGTGCAAGTGAGTACCCCATCTTCGGTATCTGAAATCAAAATCCCAGAAATTAATGTTCTGCAGGTGTTGGTTGAACCGTCCGGGAAAATCTTTATCAGCCTCGACAAACAAGAGGATAGGGTGAATGTATTGAACGCAATGAGTAGTATGTACGGAGTACCGTTTACTCCAGAGCAAATAAATAAGTTCAGATTGGCAAATTCGTTTGGTGTGCCTATCAAACAAATGCCGGGATTCTTGGATTTGAAATCCGATATTCAGGATCAAACTTTGAAAAATTATGGTATCCCGTGCGATAGCGCCAATAACGAGTTTAAAGAATGGGTGCGTGCTGCACGAAAAGCAAATCGCGATTTGAAGATTGCCATCAAAGCCGACCAGGCTACACCGTATGACAAAATCAAAAACGTGATGTCTTCGTTGCAGGATATCAAAGAAAACCGTTACAATCTGCTTACATCGTTGAAGACTTTACCCGCAGAAGAAGAACAATAACCAAGTCATGAAAGGAAAGAAAAATTATGGCAGAAGTAGAAGTAAAAGACTCGGGTAAAGGCGGAAAGAAAGGTCAACAGAAGAAAATGAAAATCCATGTGGACTTTACCCCCATGGTTGATATGAACATGCTTTTGATAACCTTCTTCATGTTTTGTACTACGTTGAGTAAACCGCAGACGATGGAAATCAGTATGCCTACCAACGATAAGGTAACAGAAGAAGAGCAGAATAAGGTGAAGGCTTCGGAGGCTATCACAATCCTCTTGGGCGATAATGACAGGGTATTCTATTATTTGGGTGAGCCCCAGTACGAAGATTACACTTCGTTGATCGAGACATCTTATAATGCTGATGGTATCAGAGCCTTGCTCCTTGATCGTAACAAAGAAGTTGTTGCCAAGGTGAAAGATTTGAAGGAACGTAAAAAACGCGAGGAGATCAGTGAAGAAGTTTTTGACTCGTTGGTCGTAGATGCCAAAAAAGCCAAAGGCGCTCCGGTGGTCATGATTAAAGCGAAATTGCCCGATGAAGAAGGAAAGAACGGCGCGACTTACCGCAATTTGATCGATGCTCTTGATGAGATGATCATTTGCAGTATCGGTAAGTATGCTATCGTTGACATCACAGAAGGCGATTTGTTCCTGATGGAGAATTATGAGAAGAAGGGTGCTCTTTCCGATCAGATAGACACCAGTAAAAAGAACTAATAGTACACATTAAAAAAGAAGAGAAATGTCAAAGAACGTAGATTTAACTTCGAAAGAATGGTGCGATTTAGTTTTTGAGGGAAAAAACAAAGCATTTGGAGGGTATCTCTTACGGGTTAACTCGCCGAAGCGATATACATGGGCTACTATTGGTGTAATCTGTGTGGTTGCATTTGCTTTCGTACTTCCCTATATTGTCGAGTCATTTAAGTTCGGAGAAGTTGAAGAAGAGACAACAGTAGTTGTGGAGATGACACAATTGCCAGAGGCCGAGGTAGAGAAACAAGAAGTTCAACCGTTGGTTGAAACTCCTCCACCCCCTCCGTTGAAGAGCTCCATTAAGTTTACTGCACCTGTCATTAAGAACGACGAGGAAGTGTCTGATGAAGAAGAATTGAAATCGCAAGATGAATTGACACAATCCAAAGTGAATATTTCTATTGCCGATGTGAAAGGTAATGACGAAGAACACGGACAGGATATCGCTGATTTCCGTGAAGTGATAGCTGAACCGGAGGTGGTAGAGGAAGAAAAGCCCTACGAGGCAGTAGAACAGATGCCTACTTTCCCGGGTGGGGAGACCGAGTTGATGAAGTTTATTCGTGATAACCTCAAATATCCGGTTATAGCTCAGGAAAACGGTATTCAGGGTCGTGTTATTTTGCGTTTCGTCGTTTCGAAGACAGGAACGATTGATAATGTTACGGTTTTGCGTAGTTTGGATCCTACTTGTGATAAGGAGGCTATTCGGGTAGTGAAGAGCATGCCTAAGTGGATCCCTGGTAAACAAAACGGTAATAATGTGCCAGTTTATTTTACACTGCCTGTTGTATTTAAACTTTTGTAATCTCTTGTTTGTTTAAGAAGAGATTCGTGAAATATAGTACTCGCAGCCTATTATCATAGATTTTAGGTTGCGGGTATTTTAAAAAGTTCGATTATGGAAGAGAAGTACGGCCATTACAACGATGATACGGAAAAGAAGAACCGCTTGGGCATGAATGTCGTTTTCGGCATGATTATGATAGCTATTTATTTAGGTATGGCCTATTTGCTGTTATTTACTTCATTGTTTTCCAATTTATACGATATAGTACGCTATATTATGGGCGGTGTATTTGCCGTATATGGAGTATTCAGAGGATATAGATTGTTTGTTGGAATGAAATAAAACGAATTATGAATAAGCTAATATTACTTCCAGTCGCAATTTTTGTAGCCGCGTCTGCTTTGTCTTCATGTTCATCTTGTCAGAATGAAGAAAAAAAAGGACAAAAGGTTAAGGAGACCATCACGTCGGGTGTGATAGATATCAGCTGTGACGAAAGTTTCGAGCCGATTATGGAGCAAGAAATTATGGTCTTTGAAGCCGCTTACCCGAAGGCTTCGATTATTCCTTATTATGTAAGTGAATCGGAAGCATTGAATATGCTTTTGCAAGATAGTGTGCGGTTGGCTATTGCTACCCGTCCGTTATCCCCGAAAGAAGAAGATTCTTTTAAATCCCGCCGGTTAAAGGTGCGCACCGTGCAAATCGCCTTAGACGGCATTGCTTTTATTGTGAATAAATCTAACAAGAATGATGTAATTTCGGTAGATGATTTGCGAAAGATCGTAACAGGAGAGGTCACGAAATGGAACCAGATTTATCCGGGATCTACGTTGGGAGACCTTCATTTTGTATTCGACAATCAAGGTTCCAGTTCTATGCGTTATGCCATAGATTCTCTTTGCGAGGGAAAACCTCTGTATAAAGGTTTGTTTGCCCAAAAATCCAATCAGGCTGTGATCGATTATGTGGCTCAAACACCTAATGCGATAGGGGTAATAGGAGCAAGCTGGATTGGGAATAAAGCAGACTCGACCAATACTTCGTTTACCGATGTCGTAAAAGTAATGGCTGTGCGTAAAGCGCCGGGATTTAACCCCTATAAACCCTATCAATATTATATAGCGTCGGGAGATTATCCGTTGACCCGGCCTATTTACATGATTACAACGGATCCTCGGAACGGATTGCCTACCGGCTTTATTAAGTTTGTATCTTCTCAAAGAGGGCAGTTAATAATTTTTAAGACCGGTATTGTACCGTGGCAAACTAATATTGCGTTAAAAAGAGATGTAAGCATTACCGATGCTTTTTAAGTAAGAAAATTATTAATTTAAAAATATATCAATGAAATCAAGTCTTAAATTATTTTTTTTACTGTTTCTTGCTGCCGGCAGTTTCACTGCTTTTGCTGCCAGCTATACTGATGGAATAGAGTATTTTAAAGCGGGTCAACCCGATCGGGCAAAAATTTTGCTTGAACGTACCCTTAATGATGCAGGAACGAATAAAGCAGAATCTTATTATTATTTGGGAGAGATAGCGTTTATCAATAAGGACTATACGGCTGCCGCAGAGTACTATAAGAAAGGTCTTGAAGCTGATCCTTTGTTCGCTTATAATCTCATCGGTCAAGGTAAGCTTGCGTTGAATGGAAGTGCAGATAAGGAACAAACTGAAAAAGTGGCTGAAAAATATTTCAAAGAAGCACTTAAAGGAAAAAATAAGAAAGATGCCGGTCTTAATTTGGCAATTGCCAAAGCATATTATGAGACCGGGACTCCGGGTTATGAGGAGTATATGAAGAAGTCTTATAAAGCAGACAAGAAGTTTCCCGATTATTTTATGTTTGAGGGCGATGTCTTGGTAAACCAACAGCAGTATGGTGATGCTTGTGGACGGTATGAAAATGCGATTTATTTCGATCCTAATTGTATCGAAGCGTATGTGAAATACTCGCATATTTATTTCGATATAAATCCGACATTGGCCATTCAAAAGTTGGAAGAGTTGCAAACTATCGCTCCTAATTCTGCTATTGCACAACGTGAGATGGCCGAAGCGTATTATAAGAATTCTCAATATACAAAGGCTGCCGAGGCTTATGAGAAATATATGCAGAACCCCAACCATTTCCAAACAGATCGTCCCCGGTTGGCTACTCTGTTGTTCTATGGCAAACGCTTTGATGAGTCATTGGAACTTGCAAAAGATATTTTGTCTCATGATCCTCAAAACTTTGTTATTCGTCGTATCGTTATGTACGATAATTATGAATTGGGAAATTTTGAGGCCGCAGAACAGGCTGCAATCGAATTCTTGGGAATGAATCCGGGGAACAATGTGTTTACTGCGCGTGACTATATGACATATGGCGATATTTTATCTAAACAAAAGAAGTATGGAGAAGCCGTTGCTCAATATGAAAAAGCTTATGAACTGGATAATACCCGTACGGATATTCTTAAAGTTTTGAGCGATACCTATGAGCGTAATAAAGATTATGTAAAAGCAATTGATACTTATGAGAAGTATATGAATGCCGATACGGTGAATAATCAACGTGTCATGGACTATTATTTGCTTGGGCAAATTTGTTATAGTGCAGGCCAAGCTGCACAAGATAGCGTGGAGTTGATGAATATGTATTTGTTGAAAGCAGATACTATGTTTCAAGTTGTGATAGAACGTTCTCCGATGGATTATCGGGGATATTTGTGGCGCTCCCGTGCGGCCGCAGTGCGTGACCCTGAATTGAAAGAAGGGTTGGCCAAACCTTTGTATGAAGAGACTTTGACTGTTTTGGATCAAGATCCTTCCAATAAGGAGAAAGCTGCTACAAAACGTGTTTATATCGAGGCTTATAAATATTTGGGATATTATAATTATCTGCAAACCACCAATCCGGCTAAGAAAAACGAGGCTATCGCGGCTACAAAAGATTATTGGAACAAGATGCTGGAATTGGATCCGGGTAATACAGAGATTCTCGAAGCTCTTAAAACTCTCGATTCGTTGTAATAGGAGTTTTTTTTGAATGTATTCATTGCGCGACAAACTATTTTTGTCGCGCAATTTTTTTGAGGTGGTGTTCCAAAAGCAGAATAATTTGTCCGGAATTGCGGATTAAAAATAAAAAAGAGTCTAACGTGAGGCTTTTGTTGGAAATAAAATTTGTATATTTGTGCGACAAAATTTTTCGAAGAATAATTTGCAGTGAAACAAAGGATTTTGGGGTGATATTCATCGTTCGGAAAATAAATTTGTCCGTTGTATAAATCCTTGACTAAGAAAGAAAAGAAATCGTATGTTTGGTTCTATATGGAATAAGACAATATCAGATCGCGAGACTAATACCGGAATGGAGCGATGTCGTATTTCTTTTTCTTATGAAAAGAGAAAGATTTTTTATTTATAGACGATCGGGCCTTGTATTGTTGTTTTAGCAATATAGGGCTTTGTCATTTGGAGAAAAGAATAAAAATAAATACAAACTAAATTAACGTATGAATTCTGCACTATTTGTAGTTGTATTGATTACCGGATTAGCGTTGGTGGGCGCGGCTTTGTTGATTGCAGGGCTTATTTCGCCTCGCTCGTTCAACCCACAGAAAGGTGAGGCTTATGAGTGTGGTATCCCATCGCGCGGCGAATCTTGGATGCAGTTCAAAGTAGGTTACTACTTGTTTGCCATTCTGTATTTGATGTTCGACGTAGAAACGGTATTCTTGTTCCCGTGGGCGGTTATATTGAAAGATTTAGGTGTAGCCGGATTATTTAATATTTTATTTTTCATGGTTATACTTGTTTTAGGACTGGTATATGCATGGAAGAAAGGAGCACTCGAATGGAAGTGAAAATTAAATCGATGAAGTATGAAGACTTCAAAGACAATGAATATATTGAACATCTTGTTGATGAGCTCAAAGCCTCTCATACCAATGTGGTGGTGGGATGCTTGGACGAACTTATTAACTGGGGGCGGTCTAACTCTTTGTGGCCGCTTACCTTTGCGACAAGTTGCTGTGGTATCGAGTTCATGTCGCTCGGCGCAGCGCGGTACGATATGGCCCGTTTCGGGTTTGAAGTAGCCCGTGCCAGTCCGCGTCAGGCCGATTTTGTGATGGTGGCCGGTACGATTGTACATCGTATGGCTCCCGTTCTTAAACGTTTGTATGACCAGTTGGCCGAACCGAAATACGTGGTAGCTGTCGGTGGATGTGCCGTTTCGGGCGGACCGTTTAAAAATTCGTATCACGTGTTGAAAGGTGTAGATGAGATTCTTCCGGTCGATGTGTATATACCGGGGTGTCCTCCTCGTCCCGAGGCTATGTTTTACGGTTTGATGCAATTACAACGTAAGGTAAAAGTCGAGAAATTCTTTGGCGGGGTCAATCGTCAAGAAAAGCGAGAGAAAGTATTCGGAAAATAATATAAGTTACCTATATGGCAAACATACAGCAAGAAATAAGTAGTTTTCTGCCGGAGGCTACCTTCGTGGAAGGGACTATTTTGGAAGTGTCGGTTCCTGATGCCAAGTGGCATGATTTAGCGCTTTATTTGCATAATCAACTGCACTTCGATTATTTGGTTTCTATTGTGGGCATGGACTGGGGCGAGACCGTGGGTTGTGTCTACTATTTGACTTCTACCGTCGATAATTCACAAGTTTCGGTTAAAATAGAGACCGCAGATAGAGAGAATCCTCTGCTTCATTCTGTTTCGGATATTTGGAAATCCGCGAATTTATACGAACGTGAAGTCTATGATTTTTTGGGAATCCGTTTCATCAACCACCCCGATATGCGCCGGCTGTTTTTGCGAAACGACTGGGTGGGGTATCCTTTCCGAAAAGATTATAATGCAGACCCTGAATTGAATCCTATCCGATTGGAGCATGAGTCTGTCGATGATGTCACACACTCCGTTGTCGAAACGGAAGATGGAAAGCTCGAAGAACGGACGAATACGATATTTTCTCCTCAGGAATTCGTGGTAAATATCGGTCCTCAACATCCTGCGACTCATGGTGTGTTGCGTTTACGTACCTCTCTCGATGGCGAGACGGTTAAAAAAATCGATGTGTATTGCGGTTATGTGCATAGGGGAATAGAGAAACTATGTGAGTCTCTTACCTATCCTCAGACTCTTCACTTCGCCGATCGTCTTGATTATTTGTCCGCTCAGCAGAACCGACATGCAGTCTGTCTTTGTATAGAAGATGCTTTGCAAGTAGAAGTGCCCGCACGTGCACAGTATATACGTACGATCATGGACGAGTTGATGCGTATTTCTTCGCACTTGTTATTCTGGTCCACATTCTGTATGGACTTGGGAGGAACGACAGCATTCTTCTATGGTTTCCGCGATAGAGAAAAGATTCTCGATATATTTGAGGAAACGTGTGGTGCGCGTATGACTTTCAATTACTATACGATTGGAGGTTTGATGGCCGATTTACACCCCGATTTCCAGCGTAAGGTCAAAGAGTTTTGTGCCTATATGCCGGCTAAGCTGAAAGAGTACCACACGTTGTTTACCGGTAATGTCATTGCCCAACAACGTATGAAAGGAGTGGGAATTCTTTCTCGCGAGGATGCTATTTCGTATGGAATTGCGGGACCGTCGGGGCGTGCTTCGGGTTGGGCTTGCGACGTGCGTAAGAATCACCCGTATGCAATGTATGACAAGGTGGAATTTAATCAAGTTATCCGTACGGAGGGAGATGTTTTTGCCCGTTACATGGTACGCTTAGATGAAATATTGGAATCTATACATATCATAGAGCAATTGATCGACAATATCCCCGAGGGTGATTATGCCGTTAAGATGAAGCCTATTATCAAGCTGCCCGAAGGCCGTTATTTCCGCCAAGTAGAGGCCAGTCGTGGTCCGTTGGGTATTTTTATCGAAAGTCATGGAGATAAGAATCCTTATCGTTTGAAGATAAATTCGGCATGCTTGCCGCTGGTCGCTGGTCTCGATCCAATGTGTCGCAATGGAAAGATCGCCGATTTGATTGCTATCGGAGGGTCGCTTGACTATGTAATCCCCGATATGGACAGATAATTGAGTAATAAAAAATAAATTAAAGAATAAGTTATGTTCGACTTTTCGATAGTTACCCACTGGATCGATAATTTGTTGAGAAGTGTAATGCCCGGTTGGGGAGCTTTACTTGTTGAATTTGTATTGGTAGGCGTGGTGCTGTTGCTGTTGTATGCAGTTTTGGCATTGTTCTATATATATTTTGAGCGTAAGGTCTGTGCCTTTTTCCAATGCCGTTTGGGTCCGAATCGTGTAGGTCCTTATGGTATTATTCAGAGTGTTGCCGATATGTTCAAGATATTGATTAAGGAGTTGATTACTTTGAATCATATCGATAAGTTCTTATTTAATTTAGCTCCTTATTTGGTAATCGTCGCTTCCATGTTGGCCTTTGGTTGTTTGCCTTTTGGAAGAGGATTACAAGTTATCGATTTTAATATCGGCGTGTTCTTCCTGATCGCCGTTTCGTCCATAGGAGTGTTGGGTATTTTGTTGGCCGGTTGGTCCAGTAACAATAAATTTACACTTATCGGTGCTATTCGAAGTGGTGCTCAAATGGTGAGTTACGAACTTTCGATTGGGTTGTCTGTATTGACGATGGTCGTCTTTGCCGGAACAATGTCGATAACCGGTATAGTAGAAGCTCAGACTAACGGTTGGTTCTTGTTTACAGGTCATATCCCGGCGATAGTCGCATTTTTGATTTATTTGGTTGCCGGTACGGCCGAGACCAATCGTGGTCCGTTCGACTTGCCCGAAGCCGAGAGCGAGTTGACAGCCGGATACCACACAGAATATTCGGGTATTCATTTCGGATTTTTCTACTTGGCTGAGTATTTGAATCTGTTTATTGTGTCGGGTATGGCTACATTGCTTTTCTTGGGAGGTTGGATGCCATTCCACATACCGGGTTGGGAAGGTTTTAACCATATTATGGATTATATTCCGTCTGTGATTTGGTTCTTTGGAAAAGCGATACTTGTTTCGTTTGTGATTATTTGGTTCAAGTGGACATTCCCCCGTTTGAGAATAGACCAATTATTGCGGCTCGAATGGAAATATTTATTACCTTTGAACTTGATTAATCTCTTTATTATGGTGCTTATTGTGATTTACGGATTGCACTTTTAATGAATTAAAAATATAATACTGATAATAGAGGTAAAGTTATGGCAGATAAATTTGGATATATCACGCAGGTCATCGGGCCGGTTGTCGATGTCGCTTTTGAAGGCGAAGGCAATGAAGTACCTCCCATATATGCCGCTCTTAAAATCGAACGAGAGAACGGGGCAGAGCTGATTGTCGAGGTAGAACAACATATCGGTGAAAATACGGTGCGTTGTGTAGCGATGGATTCTACCGATGGACTGAAACGGGGTATGAAGGCTATCGACTTGCAAAGACCGTTATCGATGCCTACCGGTTCGCAAGTGAAAGGTCGGTTGATGAATGTCATCGGTGAAACGATCGACCACCTTCCTGCATTGGATTATACCGAATTAAAATCGATTCATCAGGAGGCTCCGGCTTTCGACGACCTCTCTATCAGTACCGAGATGCTTTATACGGGAATCAAGGTGATCGATTTACTCGAACCGTATTCAAAAGGTGGAAAGATCGGTTTGTTCGGAGGGGCAGGTGTTGGTAAGACCGTGTTGATTATGGAACTTATCAACAATATAGCCAAAGGGCACAACGGTTTTTCGGTGTTTACCGGAGTGGGGGAGCGTACCCGTGAAGGTAACGACCTTTTACGTGAGATGATCGAGTCGGGAGTTATGTCGTACGGCGATAAATTCAAAGAAGGCATGGAACGGGGCGAGTGGAATCTGCGTGATGTCGATATGGAGAAAGTGAATGAATCGCAGGCAACGTTGGTGTTCGGTCAGATGAACGAACCGCCGGGAGCCCGTCTGCGTGTCGCTTTGTCTGGGTTGACTGTTGCCGAACAGTTCCGTGATTCCGATGGCGGAGGTAAAGAGATACTTTTGTTTATTGACAATATATTCCGTTTCACTCAGGCGGGATCCGAAGTTTCGGCATTGTTGGGTCGTATGCCTTCTGCCGTGGGATATCAACCTACTTTGGCTTCCGAGATGGGTAAGTTGCAAGAACGTATTACGTCTACGAAGCAGGGCTCTATTACATCGGTACAGGCCATTTATGTACCGGCCGA
>UMDC01005927.1_pt1 | contig 10931 bp, 6 predicted proteins | sample 1964391 | NCBI WGS metagenome assembly UMDC01 (sample SAMEA4835984, study PRJEB28245) | human gut metagenome | biome: gut microbiome; material: fecal sample | place: Denmark | collected 2008 | reverse complement strand
CTTCGGCATACTTAACACCTACGAGTCCAGAGCGGTTTCAATCCGCGAAAGTGAAGTGCTTAGTCAGGCAAAGATCCTCGCAAACAAGATATCCACAAGTAAATACTTTGATAAGGATGGCAGTGACTTGAGTAATATTGATGCTCAGATTGACACTCTTACTACTATATATGAGGGCCGTGTGCTCATAGTTGACAAGCATTTTAAGATTATTAAGGATACGTACAATTTAGATGATGGCAATACTATTGTCTCAGAGGAGGTTATCAAGACCTTCTCTGCTTCAGAGATTACTAACTATGATTCTAAAAACCACTATATCGAGCTTTCTGTTCCGATAAGCAATCCAAACGACAAGGATTCAAAGATAGAGGGAGCACTTGTTGTAAGTGTGTCGACGGACAATATATCGCTAAATATGTCGTATCTGACACAGATTGCTGTGACGGTTGCCATTATCGCAGGTGCGGTGGTGCTCTTTTTTGGTGTGCTTGTGCTTTTGCACCTTTTTGTTCCGATTAAGAAGCTTTCTGACGAGATATCAGATATTAAGGATGGCTTTGGAAAAGAGCAGCTGGATGTAGATGATTATGCGGAGACTGCTATAATAAGCAGGAATTTTAATGAGCTGATGAGCGGAATGAAGGTCATGGATGAGTCCAGACAGGAGTTTGTATCGAATGTGTCACATGAGCTCAAGACACCTCTTACTTCCATGAAGGTACTCGCAGATTCCATCAACAGCATGGGTGATGAGGCTCCGATTGAGATGTACAGGGAGTTCATGGGAGATATCACAAGCGAGATAGACAGAGAGACAAAGATAATAAATGACCTGTTATCACTGGTCAAGATGGATAAGTCGGCTGCCACGCTGAATATCGAGAGTGTTAATATCAATGACCTGCTCGAGCAGATTATGAAGAGACTTCAGCCGATTGCTGACAAGCAGCAGGTGGAGCTTGTACTCGAGAGCTTCAGACCGGTAACTGCAGAGATAGATGAGGTGAAGTTGACGCTTGCTTTTACAAACCTCATTGAGAATGCCATCAAGTACAATGACAATGAGACCGGTGGCTATGTTCATGTATCCTTAAATGCGGACCATCAGTATTTCTATCTGAAGGTGGAGGACAACGGTATCGGTATACCGGAGGAGTCCTTAGAGCACATCTATGAGAGATTTTATCGCGTGGACAAGTCGCATTCGAGAGAGATTGGCGGTACAGGTCTGGGACTTGCCATTACAAGAAGCTCTATTCTTATGCATAGGGGAGCTATAAAGGCTCACAGTGTGATGGGAGAGGGCACTACCTTTGATGTGCGTATACCGCTCAACTATATTGTATAGGAGGCTTGACGTGAAAAGAATAATTATATTCGTGCTCACTGCAGCAATTCTGCTCTCCATGGGCGGCTGCACAAAGAAAAAAGCAGACAATACGGTTGAGGTGTTTTGTCTGAATATGGATGTTACGAGCAGTGTGCCGGAGTCATATGTGCTTAGAAGCAAAAACTCAGATGTGGACAAGCAGGTGGATGAGCTTCTTGGAAGACTGCAGGATAAGCCTGAAGACTCAAGACTGCGCAAGGCGATTCCGGATGAGGTGTCTGTGAGAGGTCATGATGAGAATAACTATAACTGCACTGTGGATTTCAGCAAGGAGTATTATGACCTTACGGCTGCGCAGGAGGTGCTTTTGAGAGCTTCTGTAGTCCGCACGCTCACACAGCTGGATAGTATTTCATATGTGACATTTACCGTAAACAGTATTCCTCTTGTGGACTCGGATGATGAGATTGTCGGCAGCATGGCTGCTGATGATTTTGTCGAGAATCCGGGTGAGCAGATTAATACAAGTGTGAAGGAGACGCTCACGCTTTATTTTGCTGACAAGGATGGTACAGGGCTTGAGAAACAGACCAGAGTGATACATTACAGCTCAAATATAGCGCTTGAAAAGCTTGTTGTTGAGCAGCTTATTGAGGGGCCGAAGGGCTCTAAGCTCAAGGCAACTCTTCCGGGCACAACAAAGCTTATCAATGTGTCTGTGGCAGATAGAATATGCTATCTGAACTTTGACTCTTCGTTTAGAAATACTATTGACAATAAGCTGACAGAGGATGTGGTGTTGTATTCGATAGTTAATTCACTCACCTCACTTCCTACTGTGGACAAGGTACAGATATCGCTTGACGGTGAGAATGACGGCATGCTGCTTTATAATTACAAGCTAAGCGACATGTATGAGTTTAATAAGGATATAGTGGATTCTAATGATTCCACGGAAAAAACTGAAAAATAGAATAGATTGGATTAGGAGGAGAAGAGCATTAGTAAAAGACCGATGTTTTTATTTGCGTTGGTCTATACTGCAGGAACTGTTTCAGGTATGTATGGCAGGGGCTTTGGCTTTTTGTTTTTTGCCATGCTGGTTTTGGCTTTAATAGCTGAGTGTGTGGTGTCTAAGGGCAGCCTTTCCGGTGTCAGGCGCATAGTTGTTTTGCTTATCCTGATATCGTCAGCTGTTTTTGCAACAGCACAATTCAGATACGCTTCAGTGGATGAAAACCGTGACAGCTATATGCAGTATATGACAGATGAAAAATCTGTCATCGTCTGGGGGAAGATTTATAAAACTGAATACAAGTATTTCTCATACAGGTATTATATGACGGACTGCGTAGTGCAGCCCGGGTACGGCAAGGCTTTTGGCAAAAAAATATCCTGTGGTGATGTCGTGGTATACTGTGACAGCAAAAGCGCACATCTGGGCGATTATATGAAAGCTTGCGGCAAGATAGGCTTGTTTAAGTCTGCAACCAATGAGGGAGAGTTTGACAGAGCGCGCTTTTACCGCTCACAGGGAATTGATTTCTTGGTGAATGCAGACAGTATTAAGACAAGCGCCGGTAAACATGCATGGTATTACCACAGACTTGAAAAACTTCGTGATACGCTGTCAGCTTCACTTCTTGAGGTGACTGATGAGACAACGGCAGGAGTGCTTTCGTCCATGCTGCTTGGAGACAAGTCGTATCTGGATGATGAGATAAAGGATTTATACCAGGTCAGCGGTATTTCACATATACTGGCTATTTCCGGACTTCATATTTCTATAGTTGGCATGGCCTTTTACAAGCTTCTCAGAAAAAGAAGGGTGAGCTATACAGCGGCATTTGTCTGTTCTGCAGCACTTATACTAAGCTATGCTGTTATGACAGGAAATGCCGTGTCCACAAGGCGTGCCGTGGGGATGTTCATACTTACAATGCTTGCGGCAGCTTTAGGCAGATGCACAGATATGCTCAATTCTCTTGGCATCATGGTCATTTACCTGCTGTGGGACAATCCTATGGTTTTGGGATATGCCGGATTTGTGTTCTCGGTAGGGGCAATACTTGCTATAGGTATTGTGACTCCTGTGATGAGTGCTCCTAAGGGCGGAAAATTCTGGGCATCAGTATCCATACAGCTTCCGATGCTTCCGGTTGTGGCTATGAACTATTATGAGCTGCCTCTTTTTGCGGTGTTTGTAAATCTCATTGTGATACCGGCTTTGCCTGTCGTATTTATTTCGGGTCTGCTTGCGTCTGCCGCAGGCTGCTTTGGCGTGATGCCCGGCAAACTGCTGGTGTTTCCTGCATTTGCAGTGTTAAAGCTCTATGAGGTGCTTTGCAGTCTTGTTATGAAGCTTCCGGGGGCATCGGTTATCACAGGAGCTCCTGATGGATACAGGATTTTTCTTTTTTATGCTGTTATGAGTGGCTTTTGGGTGGCATTTTCGCTTAAAAAACGTGCCATAGAGTGTGGCTCAAAAGAAAAAGGCCAAATCCTTTACAGTGTCCAAAGAGCGGTGTGTACAGCAGTCCTGCTTGCAATTTTGCTTGTGAAGCCAAAAACTGCTGCGCAGCTTGATATACTTGATGTGGGGCAGGGAGATGGCATATTTTACCGCTTTGAGTCAGGCACATGCATCTTTATTGATGGGGGAAGCTCTGACCGAAAACAGCTTGGCGAGAATGTGATTATGCCGTTTCTTAAGTATAACGGCATACAGAGTATATCATACTGGTTTGTTTCACATGCAGACAGTGATCATATAAGCGGATTGTCTGAGGTGATAGACAGTGGGTATACTATAGAGCATATAGTTGTGGCAGAAGCAGCGGCTAATGAGGAAGCTATGGAGGAGCTGCTTTTTAAAGTTAAGGAAGCAGGAATTGATATATGCCTTATGTCAAAGGGGGATTCGATTGAAATAAATGATGCATCAGGTTCGCGCAGTACTGCAAATGAAGAAGCTGATGGTATCATGTGCCTGTATCCGGGGCCTTATGATACTGCCTTAGACAGAAACGATATGTGTCTTGTGCTGAAGCTCACGGATGGCAGGTTTAGTGGTATTTTCGGCGGAGATATATCATCTGAGGTAGAAAAGAAGCTTGTTAATGAGTATGGGGATGAGCTTTCTGTGGATTTTTACAAGGCAAATCATCATGGTTCCAGGTATTCAGGCTCTGCAGACTGGATTGAGGCTTTAAGCCCAAGGTGGGCTGCAGTATCATGTGCGGCAGAAAACCGCTATGGACATCCGGCTGATGAAGCCATGGATAGGCTTATGGATGCAAAGTGCCGTATTTTATACACAATGCAAAGTGGTCAGATTAAGTATAAAGAGAGTGCTATATATGAAAACAATAGACAATGATATAAAAGCAGGAGATTTCAAAAAGGTTTATCTGCTGTATGGACAGGAGAGATACCTCATAAAACAGTACAGGGACAAGCTGATAAAGGCTATGGTCAGTGAGGGCGACAGCATGAACTTTTCATCGTTTGAGGGCGATGGAATCAACCAGAAGGAGATAATTGACCTGGCGGAGACACTTCCGTTTTTTGCGGATAAAAGAGTGATTCTTATAGAGGATGCAGGCATTTTTTCAAAGGCAGGCGATGAGCTAGGAGAGTATTTAAAGGATTCACCTGAGAGCACGCACTTTATATTTGTTGAGGAGAGCGTTGATAAGCGTTCAAAGCTTTATAAGGCGGCAGCCAAATGCGGTAATCCTGTGGAGTTCAAGGAACAGACGGATGAGACACTTGCCAGATGGATAGGAATGAGGATTAGAAAAGATGGAAAGGGCATGAGCCAAGCTGCCTACAACAGCTTTATAGAAAAAACCGGCACAGATATGGAAAATATCGACAAGGAGCTTGAGAAGCTGCTGTGCTACTGCATGGACAAGGACGTGATTGAGCTTTCGGATGTTGAGGCGGTAACGACAGAGCAGATCACAAACAAGGTGTTTGAGATGGTTGATGCGATTGCATCACACAAACAAAAGCGTGCGCTTGAGCTGTATTACGATCTGCTGGCACTTAAAGAGCCGGCCATGCGTATTATGTATCTTATATCGCGCCAGTTCAATATACTGATGAATGTGAAAGCCATGACAAATAAGGGCTTTGGCAACAAGGATATAGCATCAAAGGCCGGATGTCCGGAGTGGGCGGTGCGCAAATATCAGGCGCAGTGCAGGGCATATTCGCTGGATGATTTAAAGAGGGCTGTGAGAGACGGTGTGGCATATGAGGAGGCTGTGAAGACCGGCAGGATGAATGACCAGATGGCTGTGGAGCTTTTTATAGTGCAGTACTCTGCAGATATGACCGGCACTCATGCGACAGGCAGTAAATGATATAACGCAAATATACAAAAAAGCAAATAAAAAAACCCATCGGTATGACGGCACCGATGGGTTTATTATTTATTGCTATATAGTAATTAAGCTAATCCGTTAACAAGCTTTGTTAAACGAGATACTTTTCTGGCTGCGTTGTTCTTGTGGAAGATACCCTTTGAACCAGCGCTTGCGATAACAGAAGTTGCATCCTTTAATGCAGCCTCAGCAGCAGCCTTATCATTTGCAGCTACAGCAGCCTCAACCTTCTTGATTGCTGTCTTAACTCCTGATTTGATTGCTTTATTTCTTGCAGCCTTAGTTTCTGTTACTAAAATTCTCTTTTTTGCTGATTTAATGTTAGCCAACTCGTACACCTCCAAATATTTAATCTAATGTATGCCAAAACAGACACGGACGCTTTGGCACAAACATACTAGAATATAATATGTCAACCTTTCTGCTCTGTCAATACATATTTTGAAAAAAATTGCAAAAAATTAACATATATGTGATTTTGGAATATCATACAGGGGAGGTGTATTGATTTGTCGGCTGATAAATGGTGTGCAAGAACTGATCTGGCGCTTGAGACGCAGGAGAGCCTTAAAAAGGCAAACACAGATATGAGAGGTGTGAATTTCTCTGAAAAAAAGCTGGATAATGGAATCATAGTCAGTGTAGTGACAATTGACTCAGAAAATGCAGTCAGGGCTACAGGCCGTCCTAAAGGAAAATATGTGACAATTGAGGCTGCTATGCTGTCCGAGGGAGATGAGGAGTGCTGTCAGGCTGTGACGAGGGAGCTTTCAAGAGAGCTTAAGAGCTTTGTAAAGGCTGTCTGTGACAAGCGTATATATGCGGCACTTGTTGTCGGACTTGGAAACAGAAATGTAACTCCTGATGCGCTTGGGCCAAGATGCGTTGACAGCTTGTTTATCACCCGCCATATAGTAAAGGAATATGGCAGGTATGCGTTTAGCAACGAGAATGTAAACAGTGTGTGCGGCCTGGTGCCGGGCGTGATGGCTCAGACAGGCATGGAGTGCCTTGAGATAATAAAGGGTGTGGTGAGCGAGGTGAAGCCTGATTTTGTTGTGACAATTGATGCGCTTGCGGCACGCAGTACAAAGAGGCTGGGCTGTACCATACAGCTGACGGATACAGGCATAGTGCCAGGAAGCGGGGTAGGAAACCACAGGGACGGTATCAACCATGGCAATCTCGGAGTGCCTGTTATCGCAATTGGTATTCCGACAGTCATTGATGCGGTGACTATTGTTTCAGATGCGGTAAATGCCAGCCGGGAGAACACCGCAAAGCTCATGTCGCCTAAGTTAAACGGCATGTTTGTGACGCCAAAGGATATTGACGAGACGGTTAAGAGACTGGCAGGGCTTTTGTCTGAGGGTATAAATATGGCTTTTTCAAACGATGAATATGATGACTATAGTGAATAATGTTATTGCTTCGAATATCATTAGAGCCAGCCGCATAAGCTTTATGTAGCAGGGGCTGCCTGATGCTTTAGATGGGAGATGATATTGTGAAGAAAAAAATGATTGTGCTTATAGCATTTATATATATTGCGTCTATGCTGTTTTGCGGTGATGGTGTGGGAAAGAAGTTCGTGGAAGAAAAATTTCCGCACCTTACATATTCTGACAAGGAGTGTGATGATTCAAAAAAGAAGGAGCTGCGTATTGTGGAGGATGAGGATACAGCAGGAGGTATTCTCTCATATGAGGAGCTTGCTGCGATGGAAAATGAAAATGCAAGTGTCAGGAACAATATGCTGCCGGATACCGACCAGCTGGCATTTGTTGATGAAGCTGAAAAAAACGGTGAGCTGGCAGAGCTCAAGGAGCAGCAGAACGTGAAAATGCCGCAGGTAGATATGAGCTTTGACAATCTGGTAAAAAACTATTATCAGGTGGACAAGACTACATATATAGGAGCCGATGAGCTGTGTGAGGAGGCTTTGCTTGGGCGCGATATGTCTATAGAAAAGTCAGGCGACGGTCCTGATATACTCATATACCATACACATTCGCAGGAAGGGTACAGTGATTCCCTTGATACATCAGAGACAGAGACCGTAGTTGGAGTGGGTGACAGGCTTGAATCACTTTTGAGGGAAAAATACGGCTACAATGTGCTGCATCACAAGGGGCAGTATGATGTGAATGACCGCGACCATGCGTATTCTAATTCACTTCCTGAGATTACAGAGATTATTGAGAAAAATCCGTCTATAAAGGTGGTTATTGACCTGCACAGGGATGGAGTGGCTGAGACAACAAGGCTCGCTGCCACAATAGATGGAAAGCCTATGGCACAGATTATGTTTTTTAACGGGCTGTGCCGCACTGCTGCAAGGGGACCGATTAATAGTCTGCCCAATGAGTATTTGGCTGACAATCTGGCGTTTTCATTTCAGCTGCAGCTCATGGCAAATGAGTATTATCCGGGGCTTGCAAGGCGCATATACTTAAAGGGCTACAGATATAATATGCATCTGTGTCCGAAATCGCTGCTCGTGGAGGTGGGAGCGCAGACAAATACCAAGGAGGAGGCGTACAATGCAATGGAACCACTTGCAGATATACTTGATAAAGTGTTAAAATAATATAGACTTTATTTCACAAATCTGATAAACTTTGATGAGTTATTGAAAGCATTAGGAGGACATATGTCAATAGATCAGAGCAAAATCCGCAATTTTTGTATTATTGCCCATATTGATCACGGTAAATCTACACTCGCGGACAGAATTATAGAAAAAACAGGCACACTTACCAGCAGGGAGATGCAGGCTCAGGTGCTCGACAATATGGATTTAGAGAGAGAGCGTGGTATCACAATCAAGTCTCAGGCAGTCCGTATTATATATACCGCAAAGGATGGCGAAGAGTATATTTTTAATCTGATAGATACACCGGGACACGTGGATTTTAACTATGAGGTATCAAGGAGTCTTGCGGCATGTGACGGAGCTATACTTGTAGTGGATGCGGCCCAGGGCGTTGAGGCACAGACACTTGCAAATGTTTACCTTGCACTGGATCATGACCTGGATGTATTTCCTGTTATAAATAAGGTGGATCTGCCGAGTGCGCGCCCGGATGAGGTGGCACAGGAGATTGAGGATGTTATCGGTATAGAAGCTATGGATGCACCGCGTATTTCCGCAAAGACAGGACTCAATATAGAGGATGTGCTGGAGCAGATTGTAAAAAAGATTCCGGCACCAACAGGCGATAAAGATGCACCGCTTAAGGCGCTTATATTTGATGCAACATATGATTCTTATAAGGGAGTCATTATTTTCTGCCGACTGAGAGAAGGCTCTGTAAAGGTAGGAGACACAATAAAGATGATGGCTACAGGTGCATCTGATGTGGTTACAGAGGTGGGGTATTTTGGCGCAGGCCAGTTTATACCATGCGATGAGCTTTCGGCCGGTATGGTTGGATACATTGCGGCCAGCATCAAAAATGTCAGGGATACACGCGTGGGTGATACAGTTACACTCGTTGACAGACCGTGCGATGAGGCGCTTCCGGGCTATAAGAAGGTCAACCCTATGGTTTATTGTGGTCTTTATCCTGCCGACAGTGCAAAGTATCCTGATTTAAGGGATGCGCTTGAAAAGCTGCAGGTCAACGACGCTTCATTACAGTTTGAGCCGGAGACATCACTGGCACTTGGCTTTGGCTTCAGATGCGGATTCCTTGGTCTTTTACATCTGGAAATTATTCAGGAGAGACTGGAGAGAGAGTTTGATCTGGATCTCGTTACCACTGCACCTAGTGTTATTTACAAGATTCACAAGACAAGTGGTGAGGTGATAGATTTGACCAATCCTTCAAATATGCCGGATCCGTCAGAGATTGAGTATATGGAGGAGCCATACGTATCTGCAGAGATTATGGTCACAAGTGACTATGTCGGTGCGATTATGAAGCTGTGCCAGGAGAGACGAGGAGTCTATATCAGCATGGAGTATATCGAAAAAACACGAGCTCTCATAAAGTACGACTTGCCATTAAATGAGATTATCTATGATTTCTTTGATGCTTTAAAGTCACGCTCGAGGGGATATGCTTCGTTTGACTATGAGATGAAGGATTATGAGCGCTCTGAGCTTGTCAAGCTTGACATCTTAATCAATAAGGAAATGGTCGATGCTCTTTCATTTATCGTATTCAAGGAGAGTGCATACGAAAGAGGCCGTAAGATGTGCGAGAAGCTTAAGGGTGAGATACCAAGGCATTTGTTTGAGATACCTATTCAGGCAGCAGTCGGTGGTAAGATTATAGCAAGAGAGACTGTTAAGGCGCTTCGCAAGGATGTGCTTGCCAAGTGCTACGGTGGTGATATTTCACGTAAGAAGAAGCTGCTTGAGAAGCAGAAGGAAGGAAAGAAGAGGATGCGTCAGGTGGGCAATGTAGAGATACCACAGGAGGCATTCATGAGTGTGCTTAAGCTGGATGAGGAGTAATCGCACATATGAAGAATCTTGAGATTTATATTCATATACCATTTTGTGTGAGAAAATGTGAATATTGTGATTTTTTATCATTTCCCGCAGACGATGATGCAAAGCTTCGCTATGTCAAGGGGATTATGGCGGAAATGATTTTTTACGGCCCGCTTATGAAGAACTATCAGGTGTCATCTGTCTATATCGGAGGAGGTACACCAAGCTATATAGATGAGCAGTGGATTGCTGCTTTGATGGAGGGCGTGTTTGACTGCTTTAATGTGCTGCCTGATGCTGAGATATCCATAGAGTGCAATCCCGGTACGCTTAGCAGGGAAAAGCTTTTAGCATACAGGGATGCGGGAATCAACCGCCTGTCCATAGGACTGCAGTCGGCAAATAATGATGAGCTTAAGCTGCTCGGGCGTATACATACCTTTGAACAGTTTGTGACGAATTACGAGGTGGCCAGAAACGTGGGCTTTAAAAATATCAATGTAGATTTGATGTATGGTCTGCCGGGACAGTCAGCGTCACAGTATATGGCGACAGTAAACAAGATTATAAGGCTTCATCCGGATCATATATCGGCGTATTCCCTTATAGTGGAAAAGGGTACTCCTTTCTATGAAAAGTACAAGTTTGACATGGTGCGCCAGGAGGCGGGCATGAGAACGGAGTTTCTTCCTAATGAGGACGAGTTATATGATATGGAAAAGGCGGGGCAGAAGGCGTTTATGGATGCCGGCTACAGGCAGTA
>UMDC01056418.1_pt1 | contig 10968 bp, 14 predicted proteins | sample 1964391 | NCBI WGS metagenome assembly UMDC01 (sample SAMEA4835984, study PRJEB28245) | human gut metagenome | biome: gut microbiome; material: fecal sample | place: Denmark | collected 2008 | reverse complement strand
AAAAAAATGGCAAAAGATGCTGGTTTTAGATATTACTCTAAGGTTTCATGGTCAAAAGGAACTTTTGTAAGCAATAATGGTAGAAAATCAAGCAACTGTGAAGATGTCATGATTTTCTCAAATGGCAAACCTAGAGAGTTGAGATTAAATCAAAAAAGAAATCTTCAAATTGCAAGAGAAAACAATTTAGATGTAAAAGGTAAAAGTTCTTATGAAGTTAGAGATATATTAGAAAAACATGGGTTAGAAATTCACTATATGTCTGGAACATCTAAAATGCTTCCTACCGCATTTGACTATCAACCAGCAAAAGCAAAAGAAAAAATACACTCTGCCGAAAAACCAGTTGAACTTTTAGAAGATATTATTCATTGCATTTCAAAGCCTTATGAATTGCTTTTAGACCAATTTGGCGGTTCAGGGAATTTTGCTATTGCTTCTCTCAATACAAATCGTAATGTAATTGTTATAGAAAAAGATGAAGAAACCTATGATAAGATGAAAGAAAACATTTTAAATAATAGTAATGATACAGTTCAAGAAGATAAAGAAAATACTATTGAAATAGAATTATAATAAAGAGCCAACATGGCTCTTTTAACTTTAATCAATAAAAAAGAAAAGAGGAAATAATTATGTACGTATGTTTTAAACAAGATTTAAAAAGAAATGTAAGCTATGTCGGAAATACTGACACAATGGCCATCGGTTATGTTGAGGAAATCATTAATATCTCTGATACAGTCGATGAAGAACTTGTAAAGGAACTTGATGAAGATATGACTGTAAAATTAATGAAAGAAGGTCTATGTGATGTCGAAGAATAGTAAGAAAAAGTGGACACCTACTCCAGAACAACTTGAAAAGTATAAGAAACAGGTTGAAGAAACTAAAGAACTGTCAAAAACAGCCATAAGAGATATTTTTGATAATTATAGAACCGACCAAGACAAGATGATAGAATACTTTCTATTTTCATCACGATTCTATAACTATTCACCTAGAAATACCGCAATGATTTTTCAACAAAACCCTCATGCTACATTTGTTCAATCAAGTGCATCATGGGTAAAGATGGGAGCTTATCCAAAAAAAGGAACACATGGAGCAAGTATTCTCGTTCCACAAACAAAGAGATTCATAATTGCTGATAAAGAAACAGTACTGAAATACCAAAAAATCTCTGATAATTATAAAGATACGATTCTTACAACAAACGCACAATATATTGCAGTAGCTTTATCCGAAGCATGTGCTGAAATCAAAGAAAAAGCTAAGGCTGGTGAGTATGATATAAAAGAAAAGCTGGTTTTTGGTAAAGGTACTGTCTTTGATATTTCACAAACAACCTATCCAAAAGAAAAATATCCAGAACTTTTTTCTGTTGGTATTGCAGATGAAAAAGCAAACTTTATGTGCAAAGCAATAGCAAATTACATTAATGAAAAAACCCCCTATTCTATAGAAGATGTAGAATTGGATTCAATATCGTTAGGTGGATTCTTTTCACCTTCATCAAATGCAATTTGTATCAATACCATTTGTGAAGATACTAGAAAAATCTATGTTATGCTGCATGAACTAGGACACGCATTTTATCATAATCTAGAAGCTCAAAAAAGTGAGAAAGAAGATGGACAAAATACAAATATCCTCTTTACAACGGAGAGAAAAGAAATTGAAGCGGATATATTTGCTACAATGTCATTAGGAATGTATGGCTTTGAGTTAGATGACCAATTAAAGTCACATCTAAAAGGTAATTATAACTCATATATCAAACAACTTGAAAACGCTGGTAAATCTCATGAAGATATATCATTGGATATTGAAAATCTTTCAACTAATGTCATGTTAAAATTTAACAGTCATGCTAAAGAAATGAATCAATACATTGAAGAATATACTCTACAACAAGAACAAGAAACTTCTTTAGAAGAAGATGAAATTGTTGAAGAAACAGATGAAATTGAAATGAGTTTTTAAAAGAGCCAACTTGGCTCTTTTAAATCTATCAGGAAAGGAAAAAATAAAATGAATGAATTGTTAAATAAAAAAATAAATAAGTTAGTATCTACCTTGAAAGGATCTAATATCAATGAAAATGTTGCTCTTGCACGTATCAAAGAGCTTTTCCCCAGCGAAGAATTCAAACATGAATTCATAGAAAACTCTACAGATTTTTATATTGAAGATAAAGAAACGATTCGTCTTTCTTCTAATAATGAAACTAAAATTGTTATTAGTTATCCTGAAGGTGACCGCTTGGGAAACAGCCTAGCGAATTCTGATACTGATATATGGATTGAATACCTAGATAATGACCGTCTAGAAAAGATACCTTTGTTTGAATATAAACAAGTTGATGAACAAGGACTCAATATGATCATTGAAAAAATGGAAGATCTGTTAAAAGAAAATAAACCAACTAAAAAGTATGTGTTATATTATATAAAAGAATATTTAGACAAATATCCTCCTAAATTACCAAACGATTTACTTGAAAGAACAGATGATACAATTTTGCTAGATAAAGATGTAAAAACAGCAGTAATAAATGCCATGAAAGAAATTGCCGAATATGATGCTGGTGAAGCCTATGACCAATATATGTATGGATCAAACGGTGGTATGGATGTTGAAAACTGGGAAATACAAACCTGTGAACAATTTAGGTTGACACATTTACCTGAAAATGTTGGAAGACTATATAAAAATGAAATTAAGGATACCTATTTACTGTACCCTGAAGCAGAAAAAAATTTACGTGAACTATTTGCTGAATATTCAGTTGAATTAGATAATGCAGATATGCTAAAAAATAACAAGGAACTTATCGCTTCTTATTTCAACGACATGTATAAGATAACAAAATCCCAAGAAATATTCATATCTAAATATAATGACTATTTTCAAAATTCACATGTTCAAAATGAAAAAATTGATTACAAACTATTAAATTTTGATAGAGAAGATTTTAGAGAATATTTAAAAAGCTATTGTATTTTAAAGCCTGTAAATCTAGAGGATATTGATACAGATATAGCACATTATAAATTTTTATTAAACCATAATAAGGATGTAATGAAATTATCAGAAAATAATATTTCTACAAAAGATTTAGCATACAAAAGTAATGATGAAATAAACAACACACTTAATGAACTTGATGAACAAATAAATGTTAATAAAACTAAACTTAAAGATCTTCTAAATCAAGAAACACATTTCTTCCAGTTTATAAAAAAACATAAACTGGAAAATGAAAAACTAGATGTCATGAATGAAATAGCTCATAAAAAAAACATCAGAACTTATTTAAATTCACTGTTAGAAAATGAAGATGCTAAATTAAAAATCAACAGTTTAAAATCATTAAAAGAACTAGGTGAAATATATAATGAGCAGGTATCTCAATTAGATATTGTATATGATGAAATTGATAAAAATAACATTATTCAAACTCTCTCATTCTTTGAAGAACTACCTTTTAAATTGATGAAAAACCCCTCTAGTATTCAATCAATTTTAGATGACAAATTAGATGAAATTAATGAAATAAATAAACGTTATCATGAAATTCATAGAGATATTGCACGTTGTGAAGAAATTAAAAAACAAGCTATGCATGAAGTATTTGAAAAAGTTATAAATGAAGAAGAAAATAATCAATATGAAGAACAAGAAGATGAATATGAACTAGAAATATAACAAAGAGCCAACTTGGCTCTTTTTGTGAAAACTAAATATTTTGACTTTATAGAAAGAAAGGATGATATGTATGAACTATAAAGGAAGCAAAGAAATATGTCTTGCATTAAAAAAGAATATTTATAAACTCAATAATCATCAACGGATGCAAATACTTTTATCTGTTATATCAGAAATTCCTGATTCACTCTCTTTAATTGGGCAAATGGGATTAATTGATCATGACAGAGTTAGAGTACTTCTAGCAAAAGGAGCAACTGGATATACGATCTGTCAAGCATTACTTAATATGATAGAAGTAAAAGCCCCCGACAGTGACGAACTTTCATTAAAAGTTTACGGATATGTCAAACCTATTACTCCTGCGGAACTCAACAATTTCATAGATCTTGCTGTTGAAAGAATTCAGCAACAAGAACTTGAAGGATATGATTTAGAAGAACATCATCAAGAATACGAATTATCTCTTGATGAAATTGAAACATCAATGGGGTTATAATCATGAATAATTTAGTTAATACTATTGAAATCTATTCAGATTTAATGACTTCTAATAATCATGAAAAGGAAAATTTAAAAGAATATCTTATTGAAAATATAAAAGATAAATCATTCAGGAATGAATTCGTAAATGAAATCAATGATTTTATTTCTTCGCCCTACTTTTCTTTTCTTGAATCAAGTTATAAATCTACAATAAACGAATTGATAAAAAATATTAATGAACAATTCAAAGAAAAACATATATTAAATAAGAATTTAAAAGGTAAAGTATATGAAAGTGCAATTACACTTGAACAGTATGCTACTTTACTAGATAAATTGCATGTTAAAGATATGGATAATATCTTTATATATGATATTAAAGAAAAAAATAATTTCATTAATGAAGGAAAAGTTGGTATTTTATTGAATTCAGATAATGAAGTAAATATTATTGATATACCAGTTTCTATCAATGATCCATTACAAATGAAAATCATAGAAGAACAAATAGCATCAATTATTACACAAGAAAACATCAAAGAAAATCAATATGAAAATGAACAGTTTGAACAAGAAAACGATGATTTAGAAATTTAATAAAGGGCTAAGTTGACCCTTTCTAATATTAAATTAGTGGTGACACGATGTAAAAAAATATGGTAAGTGAAAAATATTCTTTTAATCTATTTATCAATTATTATGATACAATATCTATAAGGAGGTTATGCTTATGAAAAAATATAAATATCATGTATGTATAAAACAACCCTTTGAACATTGTGATCGTATTTTCCCAAACCAACAAAAATATGTATCAGAAATATTAAATTCATTAAAAAAGGATGAAAATATAAAAAAGATAATTATTTTTGGATCAAGTTTAAAACCTACTTGTCACATTGACAGTGACATCGATATTTATCTTGAACTTGATAAAAATAAGAGAGTCAACTTTCCTTTTATTACAAAGGCATATGATTACTGGAACAATTTTACAGTAGATGCCAATTTAAGAAATGAAATAAAGAAAACAGGAGTAACCATATATGAGCGATAGAACATACCTAGATATTGCAAAAGAAAACTTAATACTAGCAAAAAATATCTATGAATCATTTGATGATGAAATCATGCTCAATTATGCAGGTTATCATTTACAGCAATCAGTTGAACTAACATTAAAATACATTCTTTTTATGAATGGTATAGATTTTCCAAAAGTCCATAGCATTAATCAGTTAATAAATGTATTTGAAAAAAATGATATGTTAGATTTGATACCTGAATATATTGATGATAACAGTGATATGATTACCAACTGGGAATCACAAACAAGATATATATTAGATTATCAAATAGCTAGACGTAAAATAGTAAAAGCATTTCCTGAAATAGAAAACTTAATATCTAATGTCGAAGAAATGTATAAAGAATATGTTAATGAATTTGAAGAAGATGAACAAGAAAATAATTTGGAAATTTAATAAGGGCTACTTTAGCCCTTTTTAATTAAAAATAGCATTATCGAAATCTAGCAAAAGAGCCAACTTGGCTCTTTCTATATAGCATATAAATTTAATAATTTATCTATCGTGGAAAAAAAGTAGAGGATTTGTCGATTTACATATGCTATACTACAAATGTAGAAGTTTTAAAAAGAATTTCTGCTTTTTATATTCAAATTTAATACAAATAATCATTGAAAAGAGCCAATATGGCTCTTTTCAATTTCCAAAGAAAAGGAGTATATTCATGAATAAATTAGAAAAAAAACTGATAGATCAATTAATAGAACAAAGTGAAAGCAACTATCCAATGCAAAATGCAGTTTCTGACTGCTGTAAAGAATATTTAAATAATAATCAAGTAAACGAGCTTTCATCATTTATAGAATTTTATGAAAATATATTTGAAATTTCAAAAAAACAAGTTAAAGAAATATATTATAAAGAAAGTATATCTATTAACATTGATGAAGCTGTTAGAATTGCTACTGCTAAAAATCTATTTGAATGCTTATCTGCAAATGATGAAAGCTTTTTAGATTATCTGAAAGATAAAGAAAATCAAGTGTTAAATCAAGAACAAACACAAGATGACATTATCGAAATCTAGCAGAAGAGCCAACTTGGCTCATTCATCAAAGTAGAAAAAATGTTTAGAAATTGTCACAACTGTTATAATATAATAGTTATATAACAAAGATAAAGGAGAATTTATTAATGACAAAAAATGAATTAGTAGAAGCTATTGCTTCAAAAACTGAACTGACTAAAACTGATGTAGACAAAGTAATCACAAGCTTTGCTGACGTAATTACTGATGCACTTGTTAAAGGAGACAAAGTTTCTCTAAAGGGATTTGGTAATTTTGAAGTAAGAGACAGAAGCGCTCGTACTGGTAGAAATCCTCATACTGGTGAAACAATTGAAATCAAAGCAAGTAAGTCCCCTGCTTTTAAGGCAAGTTCAGCATTAAAAAAAGCTGTAAATGGATAGGAGGAAAGATCATGAAAACAAAAGAAGAAAGAAAACAAATTGTTGAAGCAGCTTCTTCACTTTGCTCTTTAGATGGTTATTCAAAGGACAAAGATTTGTTTCAACCATATATCGAAGGAACTAAATCATTAGATGATTTACTTCAAGAAGAATTAAAATCATAATCATTTTCAAAAGAGCCAACTTGGCTCTTTTGCTTTACTTACTAAATTGGAGGCAAAAAAGATGAATGAAAAACATGACAAATTGGATTTAAGCGATCCATTTTTTTCTTATGAAAATCAATTAAAAAGATTTAATGATTTAAAATATAAACATACTAATACTTTAAAAAATAAATTGAATATAAAATCAAAATCAAAATTAGCAATTAAAGAAGAAAACATTGTAAAGATAAAAACTGCTATGCTTATTGAACAAAAAGAAAATGTTCTTGATCAAATAAAACTTGAAACTGAAGATGACAAAATCAATTTTCTAAAAGGAATCAATAAATTTATTTATGAAGATCTATATGATTTTGCTGGAAAGTTCAGAACAGTAGACTTCGTTGGAACAACCAAAGATGATTTTCAACATTATATCGAACCAATAGCTTTAGAAAATTTTGATCTTGCATTTAATGAAGTGTTTAAAGGGTTTAGTAAGAATTATTACGAGAGATGTTCGTTGGATCAAAAAGTTGCCCTTTTCTCTTTTAATATGAGTAAGCTATTTGATATTCAACCCTTCTATAAAGGAAATGCCATTACAACAATATTATTCTCCCAACAATTTGCTGAAAGAGAATTAGGATTAGACATAGACCTAAATAAATTATTGTCGAATGATTTAAATGAATTGTTTGCTTTAGCGCATGATAGTGATTTAAAACCATTGATGGATGCAATGAATAAATGTGTAAGTGAACCTCATAAATATGATAAACTGTTTGAAGAAGAACATGTAAATGAAGAAATAGAAGAAATTAATGACGAACAATCCATATAATGTGCTTGTCTATGTATGTATTTTTTAAAAGAGCCAACTTGGCTCTTTTATTGTGAAAAATAAGAATTACATCATCATATTTGATAATATTTAAAAAAAGTTTATTTTTTTTGATTTTTAAAAACCCTTATTTTATGCTAGTTTCAGAAGATTAAAAAAATTAATCGTGGAAAAAAAGTAGAGAAAACCGTTTTTGGGGTATGCTATAATTGCTATAGTTGGAAGAAATAGATAAATCCAACATATAGTTGATCAAAAGAAACCATCTAATTCAATCAACTTAAAAAGTATATTCTTTCAGAAATCCACCTGTAGAATATATTTCAAATTCAAAAGAGCCAAGTTGGCTCTTTTCATTTTTTATTGATTCATTAAATCCATATCTTCATAATTGAGCCAAACTGGCTCTTTTTAAAATCTACTTAAAATGTAGTTGATTAAATGAGAATCAAAAAAATTTAAAATATATAAAAATAAAAAGTCCTTATTCTATGCGACTTTCAAAAGAGTTCAAATTTTAATCGTGGAAAAAAAGTAGAGAAAACCGATTTTTAGGTATGCTAAAATATGTATACTAGGAGTTCCTAGAAAGGAATACTAGTAAACGTTTGGTTCATTAATAGTTTCTCTATAAAAAGGTGTGTTATCATAACACCTTTTTATATAAATATATGATTTGACTTCTGCCTTTATTAGGAATAACATATAAGTAGATAAGGAACAAGTTGTTCATATAAATTAAAATGTGTTCCTAATGTGAGGTGAAGTAAATGAGCGTATTTATAAATAACAAAATTCAACTTATCAAGAAATTTTATACTGGCTCTTTGAAAAAACAATTGGATAAATATGATGTTTCAAGATCCAGCTTCTATCACGGTTTTGTAGAAAAAGAAAAACTACAGCCTATGTACGAAGAAGTAAGAGATAAAATTATGGTAATGCTTGATGTCATCATTGAAATAGAAGCGGTTGATTTTATTAGAAGTAAAAGTCCAGAGGAACGTAAAGAAATACTTGGAGCTGATGCTATTGTTGGAAAAGATCCAACCCCTATCATAACATCAAGCAAAGAATTCAAACAAACAGATGGATATGTATTATTGAAGAAAGTAAGAGCTTTAGAAAAAAATATTAGAGGAGATGGTAGAAGATGAATAATGAAAAAGATCCGATAACAGAATATTTAAAAATAGTAATTAAAATTATGTTTACTCAAAATATAATTGTAATTGCTATTGCTTTGGGTCTAGCAATTATCTCTGCATTTATTACATGTATTACAGGAATAAAATTATAAAGTTAATAATTTAAATAAAGAGCCAACTTGGCTTAATCATAAATGGGAGTGAAAAATTATGGAAAACAAAAAAGAAAATATTATTGATAAATACTTAAACACTAAAAAGAAAAAGATCATTGCAGGATGTGTTGCTGGTGTATTGGTCATTGGATGTGCTGGGGCTGTTATTTTAAATACATCTAGTTCAAAAGAATTGGTGTTGGCTTCTGATGAAGTAAAAGCTGAATTTGGACAAAGAGTATCAACAAATGTAGCTGATTATTTAGATGCAAATAAATCAGGTGATGTCGATAAGATCATCAAGGACACAAAAGAAAAAGACAATCTTAAATATGTTACAGTCACAAATAAAGATGAAAACGGAAATGTCGTATCTAAAGAAGAAAAAGACTATCCTAAAGTTGGAAACTATGAAATCAGCTTTACCTATAAAAAAGAAAAAGCAACTGTAAAAGTTACAGTCAAAGATACAACAAAACCAGAAATCGAAGCACCAGAAAGTATTGATGTTATCCAATATACTGATCTTTCAACATTTAATTTTGGTGAGCTTTTAAAAGCCACTGATTACAGTGATGTCAAAGACTGGAAGATTGATACATCAAAAGTTGATGTTAATACGATTGGATCATATGAATTAAAAGTATCTATTCAAGATAAATACAAAAATAAAGCTACAAAGAAATTAACAGTCAATGTAGTTGAAGCTCCTGCTGTTGCTGAAGGAGAAGTTGCGGTAACTGAAGTAGTAACTGATGAAAACGGAAATAAGAAAACTGTTGTAACAAAGAAAGCTAGTAGTGAAGTTTCTAAAAATGATGCAGTAGCAAGTACATCTCCTGTATCAAATAAAGGGACAGTCAACAGCTCATCAAGTGCAAGTGCAACTAAGCCAACAACAAACAGTGGTACATCAAAACCTTCTGGAAATAACACAAGCAGTTCAAACAGTAGTAACAGTTCATCTTCATCTAAAGGAGATGAACATAAGCATAACTATAATATTCCAATTACGAAAACAGTACATCATGATGCTGTAACAAAAACGGTACATCATGACGCTGTAACACGTCAGGAAACGTACACAGTTGTAGATAAGGAAGCATATGATGAACCTGTTTATGAGTATCATCAAGTATGTAAAGTTTGTGGGCATGATTTTGGCAAGGGAGCAAGCGCTGCTGAGGATGCTTCTGATCATAATATTGAAACAGGACATTCATTTGAATCTAAAAGAGTACAAGTCGGAACTAATCATCATGATGCAGTAACACATCAAGAAACAAAGACAGTAGTTGTTAAACAAGCATATGATGAAACTGTAGTTGTAAAGCAAGCATATGATGAAACAGTTACTACTGGTTACAAATGTTCTTGCGGTGCAGTAAAATAAATATTTATCTATAATTTAGGCATTAATTATTGAAGTTAATTCGTTGGCATCATTACCAAATTGTAATTTTGCACCTTTGTACTCTTTATTAATTTGAGCAACATAAGTAGTATCTTCTACAGTAGAAGTCAGTATCAGTAACATTTAATGTATTACATTTTAATAAGTCTCATGCAGGTGATTTACGATTTAATACAATTAAATAATTATGTAAGTCCTAATCAAAAAAGATGGAATACGGCTGTACTTCCATCTTTTTCTTATGAAAAAAGTTTTAAAAAAATTACACAAAAAAGTCAATAGATTTCAAAAATAGACGTGATAAAATGATAGTATAGAATTGTAGTTGAGAGGTGGAACTTGTTCCATCTTTTTGTATAGAAAAAGTAAAAATTACTGATCATTATAAAAGCTGTAAGGAAAGGAAACAAATTAAAATGATAAAAATTCATAAGCAAAAATGGGTGTTTCACCCATAAGGCAATCGAAAGATTGTCTTTTTTTATTGTCAAAGGTCTTTTGGTTCGTCAAATATAAAACCTGTCTCATAGAAGTATACAGATGTTATAAACTTGCATCTGAAGGAT
>UMDC01046384.1_pt1 | contig 11088 bp, 9 predicted proteins | sample 1964391 | NCBI WGS metagenome assembly UMDC01 (sample SAMEA4835984, study PRJEB28245) | human gut metagenome | biome: gut microbiome; material: fecal sample | place: Denmark | collected 2008 | reverse complement strand
TCAAATAAAACCTACCTGATTACAACAAATATACGGAAACTCGTTCGAATACGGATGAATTAGCAGAGGAATTAGATATTTCTTTTTATTTTTGTAATTTCTATCATTCTTGGGAACGTAAAGCCAATGGAAAAATGGATGGATTCATCTGATCAAAAATAGTTTGGTTATTTCGCGCTCAATAAGAATTCTAATATTGTGTAGAATGAAAAAAATACTTCTGTTGTTTTTTTGTTTATGTGTATATATGCATAACGCTCAAGCGGCAAGTGTATCTCATTATGTCGAATTTGCTCGCACATATGGCATCGTCCGTTATTTTTCTCCCAATCCTTATACGCAAGACTGGTCGGAAAGCGATTGGATGAAAGTGTGTGCGTTGCTTGTAAGCAGGGCAGAAACACAGCCTTTGGAGAACGTGTTCAAACCACTTGCTCCTACTTTGTCATTCTCTACTACACCTATCTTATCGAGGGAAGGAATCGTTGGTTCAAATCGTTCTACCTGTTATTACTATTATAGTGGTTCGGGAGAGTTGAATGTCCCTTTTCTTGCTAAATTGCTCATGCCGGGGCTTGCAAATTATATACCTTATTACAAAAAGTTTTCTATTGTTACTGACCGTCGAGATTCGGTAGTTGTGCCAGTAGCCAACCGGTATTACAGTTATCTCGTGGGTGATGGAAAATACCTGAATATCCAACATGCGCTGTCGAAAGACCGTTTTGACAGCAGGGCGACATACCGTTTGCTTGCCGATGCGAAGAATTATTGGAAAAAACATCTGAGTCCTGATAAGACTTTATCCAATAGACGCCGCTTCATTTTTGGGTTGCTGTCAGATAGGGCGGTTAGGATAGCAGATTTGACAGTTCGCTGGAACGTTATCCGTCATTTTTATCCTTATTATGAGGAGGATAATCTTGACTGGGATCGTCAATTGGAAGTATATTTGCAAGAAGTCGTTCAAACGAAAGACATGAATTCATTTGAATCACTCCTTGAATGGTACGATATGATTTGCCGCTTTCTTAATCCGGTAAGGGATGGACATCTTTTTGTGCGCAGGGACATGCATATTTCTGGTATTAAGACAACTTATCTGCCCGAATACTACACGGATGTCGAAACAAAACTCGTGAACGATACATTACTCATCCGTAAAGTAATTGATGGTAAACAGTCATGGCGTATACTTTATACCATTAATGATCAACCGGCTTACGTGCGTTTACAAGATTGCAGGATGATAACGAACGCTGCAACAGAGGCGCATCGTGATAAAATGGTCGTCGACAAACTTTTTTCTTCCCCGATATACGATACTCCATTTGTTATCAAGAGTAGCGACTCTTCAGGGCAGATATATAAGGATACGCTTTATACCCGGTTTCCTGAACAGTTGATAGCTGGACGTGATAATCCGCCTGTTCGGAAATACGAAAATGGAATTCTCTACGTAGATGCCACTTCACCCGAACTGAGCGAGAAACGCTTTCTGTCAGCGCTGACTGCTGATGTCAAGGGGCTTTGTTTTGATTTGCGTGGACTTCCTTCTTATAAATTTGAAAATATTCTGGCTCACTTGATTTCTTTCGATGCGACAGCTCCGGCTACGGAGATTCCGATGAATAGTTTCCCGTTTCAACAAGAAGTGTCGTGGCGTGTCAATGCAGAAATCCTAAAGGCTAAATCGCCTCATGTTGATTTGCCGGCCACTTTTTTGTGCGATGCCGGAACTGTTAGTTGGGGCGAAACTATTCTTATGATGGTACGTCGCTACAGACTGGGAGAGATTGTCGGACAAACGACAGCCGGAACCACAGGCGATATGACACAGTTTGATTTGCCTTTGTTTCCGTTTTCCATGACTGGAATGCGTATGCACTGTATGGATGGAGGACAACATCATGCTCGAGGTATAGTGCCCGATCGGATTGTTCCCGTCTATGCTAATGATTATATTCACGATTATGATAGGATTCTATACGTTGCTTTGAGTATGGTAAAAGGGGAGGATGGTAGCAAATGAAAGTATTGTTTTTCGATTGTTATATCTGGTTCTGTTTTTTGTTTTATGGAGGAATGAGGAACCTTGCCTCATTTTATCGGGAAGTCTGCAAAAGAAAAGAGGACGTGTCCGGAAGACACGTCCTCTTTCTTGTTTGTTTGAAATAAGTATATTAATGTTTTTTTATTCGGCTGCGGGAGTTTCAGCTTCAGCAGCAGGAGCTTCGGGTGCTTCTTCAGCAGCCTTAGCAGCTTCTTCAGCAGCTTTGGCAGCAGCTTCAGCAGCCTTCTTCTCGGCTACGATTTTAGCTTTAGCTTCGTTTACCTTCTTCTCAGCATCGAGGCGTGCTTTGGCTTCAGCCTTCTTGGCTTCGTCCTGCTTAGCCTTTAGTGCGGCCAGTCCGCTCTGCTTGTTGTTCTTCCAGGCTTCGAACTTGGCTTCTGCTTCCGCTTCACCGAATGCGCCTTTAGCTACACCGCCCAGCAGGTGCTTCTTCATGTAGACACCTTCACGAGAAAGGATGTTACGGACAGTGTCGGTGGGTTGTGCGCCATTCATCACCCACTTCAGTGCGCGTTCAAAGTTCAAATCTACTGTGGCAGGATTCGTGTTCGGGTTGTAAGTACCGATTTTTTCAATAAATCTACCATCACGTGGTGCTCTTACGTCAGCAATTACGATGGAGTAGAAAGCGTAGCTCTTACGTCCATGTCTTTGCAATCTGATTTTTGTTGCCATAAATGTTTATTAGTTTAATGATTTGAATTATGCTACTAACTCGTAATAGCGGGCGCAAAGGTAAGCATTTTCTTTTTGACCGCCAAGCAAATGCACAGAAAATGTGTGGAATGCGTGGACTGCAGACATTGCGACCGGTCATCAGGAATATTTCTTCGGATACCTCAACAAGATGGACAGCAAGGCAAAAAGTCCCATGCAGAAGGGGTAGTAGAGGTTGCCGATAATACTCAGGGGCGAGATGGACGCCAGGCCTGCCGCGATGAGCATCTGGGCTCCGTAGGGAATGAGTCCTTGCGTCAGACACGAGAAGGTGTCGAGGATGCTGGCCGTCTTGCGGCGATCCAGGTGGAACCGTAAGGCTATGTCGCGAGCGATGGGACCGGTGGTGATGATGGCGATGGTGTTGTTGGCGGTGCAGAGGTTGGCAATGCTTACCAGGGCGGCGATGCTCAGTTCGGCACCCCGCTTGCCCTTGACGTGGCGGGTGAGGCGGGAGATGATGAAGTCGATGCCACCGTTGTAGCGTATCAGTTCGAGCATGCCGCCTGCCAGCAGTGTGATGATGATGAGTTCGCCCATGCCGGTGATGCCCGAACCCATGGCTCCGAACCAGTCGAAGAACGACATTCCTGTCAAGAAGCCAATGAAACCGGTAGACACGATGCCCAGCATCAGGACCAGCATGACGTTGACGCCCGCTACGGCAGTGCCCAATACGACCAGGTAGGGGAGGACCTTGAGCCACTGGATGCTCTCAGTCTGGGGTGGTGCGCTGACGTTCAGTCCCTGGAAGATGTAGACGCCCAGTACAATCAGGGCGGCAGGTACCACGATGAGGCAGTTGACGCGGAACTTGTCCGTCATCACGCAGTCCTGTGTTCGTGTCGAGGCGATGGTGGTGTCGGAGATGAACGAGAGGTTGTCCCCAAAGAACGAACCACCCACTACGATAGCCGTCATGTAGGCCAGATCGACGCCGGTCTTTTCCGCCAGGCCGACAGCTACGGGTGTCAGGGCTACGATGGTGCCCACGCTGGTGCCGATGGAAAGAGAGATGAAACAGGCGGCCAGGAAGATGCCTGCCAGCAACAAGTTGTCCGGCAGGATGTGGAGGGTCAGGTTGACGGTAGCATCGATGGCTCCCATCTGCTTGGCGCTTTGGGCGAAGGCACCGGCCAGTACGAAGATCCAGATCATCATCAGGATGTTCTTGTTGCTGGCTCCGAGAGAGAACTGGTAGATGCGCTCCTCCAGCTTCAGGCTGCGGGTGATGGCTACGGCATAGCACGACGAGAACAGGAAGGCCACGGTGATGGGCATCTTGTAGAAGTCGTTCATCAGCAACGACGTCACGAGGTAGAGGCAGAGGAACACGGCGAGCGGGCTGAGTGCCCACCAGCTTCCCTGCCTGGGTTGGGTGGTTTCTTGCATAAGTAAGGAAGGGTTATTGATAAAAAAGGATAATGGATAACGACGTTTCATTATCCATTATCCACAGTCTATGATCCTTTAAAGCGTTACGCCATTCTTGAAGATGGCTATTTCTTTGTAGCCTTTCTTCTCGTTGTTTACCGGTTCGCCACTGGCTACACGGATGATGTAGTCGATGAAGCGTTCGCAAGTCTGTTCCATCGGTTTGTCTTCCAGAATGACACCGGCATTGAAGTCGATCCAGCCCGGCTTGTGATTGGCCAGGTTGGAGTTGGTCGAGATCTTCATGGTGGGCACATAGGTACCGAAGGGGGTTCCGCGTCCGGTGGTGAAGAGTACCATGTGGCAACCGCACGAAGCCAGAGCTGTAGCGGCCACGAGGTCGTTGCCCGGGGCAGAGAGCAGGTTGAGGCCCTTCACTTTCAGGCGTTCACCGTAAGACAATACGCCTTCGACATAGCTCTTGCCGCACTTCTGCGTACAGCCCAGGGCTTTGTCTTCCAGGGTGGAGATACCGCCCGCCTTGTTGCCCGGCGAGGGGTTTTCGCCGACGGGTTCACCGTGGCTTAGGAAATATTCCTTGAAGTCGTTGATGAGCTTCACGGTCTGGTCGAACAGTTCGCGGTTGCGGCAGCGGTTCATCAGGATGGTTTCCGCACCGAACATTTCGGGTACTTCGGTCAGTACGGTTGTACCGCCCTGTGCCACGAGGAAGTCGGAGAACATGCCGAGCAACGGATTGGCCGTGATACCCGAGAAGCCGTCGGAACCACCGCACTTCAGGCCGACACGCAGTTCGCTCAGGGGCACGTCTTCGCGTACATCCTGCGAAGCCTTGGCGTAGAGCTCGCGCAGCAGCTTCATGCCTTCCTCGAATTCGTCGTCCACTTTCTGGGTAACCATGAACTTCACGCGGTTGTGGTCGTAGTCGCCCAGGAACTCGCGGAATGCGTCGGGCTGGTTGTTTTCGCATCCCAGGCTGACTACGAGTACGGCACCCGCATTGGGGTGAAGTACCATGTCGCGCAGGATTTTCTTGGTATTCTCGTGGTCGTCGCCCAGCTGGGAGCAACCATAGTTATGCGGGTAGGCCATGATGGCATCCACGCCGCTACAGCCGGTCTCTTTGCGCAGGTTTTCAGCCAGCTGGTTGGCAATGCCGTTTACGCAGCCCACAGTGGGGATGATCCATATCTCGTTGCGGACACCTACATCACCGTTTTTACGGCGATAGCCTTTGAAAGTCAGTTTCCGGTCTGCAATGTCCAGACTGGCGTCTACAGGATTGTAGGTGTAGTCCAGCAGGCCGGCCAGGTTGGTCTTGATATTGTTTTCGTTCATCCAGTCACCCTGCTTCCGGGCTTCGCGTGCATGTCCGATGGGGTATCCGTATTTGATGACGTTTTCGCCTTCAGCCAGATCTTTCAATGCAAATTTATGTCCGGCGGGTATGTCTTCGTTCAGTGTGATGTCCTGTCCGTCCACCGTGATGGTTTCGCCGGCTTTCAGAGGCAGGATGGCTACCGCAACGTTGTCGGCCGGATTGATTTTCAGGTACTTTGTATTCATAATGCCTTTTTAAATTAGTTAGTTCGTTATCGGTTGTAGTAGAAGTCAATGTTTTCCTTGGTCAGCAGGTCGATAGGCATGAAGTTGACGTGTGGTACTTCTTTCTTCAGAATGAGGTGGTCACAGAGGTACTTGATGCCGTTGAAGCCTTGCAAAGTGGGTTGCTGGGCTATCAGGAAGAAGATGCTTCCCTGCTTCAGGCATTCGACGTTGCGTTGCAGCAGGTCGTAGCCTACAAGATTGAAATCTGTCAGCTGCTTCTTCTGCAGGTATTCGCCGATGATGTAGGCCTTCGAGTTGAAAGTGATGCCGTTTTTCAGCGTAGGATGTGCGGCAAAGAAGTCGTCCAGCATCTGTGTGTCTTCACTGTCGCGTTTGGCGTGAAGGTTGAGTTCCCAGATGTGGCAGGCCGGGTGGTTCTGCTTCATGTATTCCCGGAAACCTATTTCGCGTCTTTCCTGCTGGTTGGAGCCTACGATGCCTTCGTTTATCTTGCGGAAGATGGCAATTTCCTGTGCGTCTTTTCCGGCCAGAAGCATCAGCATGCGGGCGGCAAAGTGTCCGCTTTGGTGTGAGTTCTGCCCGAAGAAAGAAAGGGCCGGCTGCTCCTTGATGTTTGAGTCTATATATATATAAGGTATATTCAGGTGGTTCAGTGCGTCAGTAAACGGTTGGGTGTACTGGGGGACAGTGGGGGCAAAGAGTACCCCGTCGGGCTGCATGTCTACGATTTGTTGGGACGCCTGCTCGAAGGAGTGGTAGTCGTACGGATCGTAGTGGGACAGGTGTGCCTGGATGTTGAAGTCCGAGTAAGTGGCGGTTGCTTCCCGGATGCCGGCCTCCACAGCTGTCCAGTATTCACTGGCTTCATGTTGGGGCAGCAGGCAGGCGTAAGTGTAGTTTTTGTTGGTGGCCAGTGCGCTGGCATACATGTTGGGCTGATAGTCCAGCTGTTTCAGTATTTCCTCTACGCGTTTGCGGCTGGACTCGGATACACCGCTGCGGCCATGCAGGACGCGGTCTACCGTGCCCACCGAAACGTCGGCCATCTGTGCTATGTCTTTGATTCTGATTCTGCTCATCTGTTCAGTTACCTTTTACCGTGATATACCTGTCTGACGGACCTTGTTTGTCGTCTTTGTGTACGTACACAATAATAATCTTAATATTTTCGACACAAATATATAATAATTTTTTGTATTCCAAAAATTGTTGTATCTTTGTGCCCGCACACGAAAGATGTGAGATATGGCCGGTTTTAGACCTTACTCGCATATTTTCAGGCAATTATATGTATTTGTAACGCGAAAGTTATAAATTGAAAGAAAACTATTATTCATTACTTATTAAAAGATAGAAAGATTATGGGAAAGAAAGTCGTAACCCTTGGTGAGATCATGTTGAGATTGTCTACTCCGGGCAATACTCGTTTTGTACAGTCTGACTCTTTTGATGTTGTATACGGTGGTGGCGAAGCCAACGTGGCTGTAAGTTGCGCCAACTATGGACACGATGCCTATTTCGTAACTAAATTGCCGAAGCATGAAATCGGTCAGTCGGCTGTCAACGCACTGCGCAAGTATGGTGTGAAGACAGACTTCATTGCCCGTGGCGGCGACCGTGTAGGTATCTACTATCTGGAGACCGGTGCATCCATGCGCCCCAGCAAGGTGATTTACGACCGTGCCCATTCTGCTATAGCCGAAGCTGATCCTTCCGATTTCGATTTCGATGCTATCATGGAAGGTGCTGACTGGTTCCACTGGTCGGGCATCACGCCGGCTATTTCCGACAAGGCTGCCGAGCTGACTCGTCTGGCTTGCGAAGCTGCCAAGCGTCACGGTGTGACTGTTTCTGTCGACCTGAACTTCCGCAAGAAACTTTGGACAAAGGAAAAAGCTCAGTCTATCATGAAGCCGCTGATGAAGTATGTAGACGTATGTATCGGTAACGAAGAAGACGCCGAACTCTGTCTGGGCTTCAAACCCGATGCTGACGTTGAGGGTGGAAAAACCGATGCCGAAGGCTACAAGGGCATCTTCAAGGCCATGGCCAAGGAATTCGGCTTCAAGTATGTTATCTCTACGCTGCGCGAATCTTTCTCGGCTACACACAACGGCTGGAAGGCTATGATCTACAACGGTGAAGAATTCTATGAGTCTAAGCGCTATGACATCAACCCGATCATCGACCGTGTTGGTGGTGGCGACTCCTTCTCCGGTGGTATCATCCACGGTTTGCTGACGAAGCCCAATCAGGGTGCTGCCCTCGAATTTGCTGTAGCCGCTTCTGCTTTGAAGCACACTATCAACGGCGACTTCAACCTTGTTTCTGCAGAAGAAGTAGAAGCTTTGGCAGGTGGCGATGCCAGCGGACGTGTACAGAGGTAAACATTCATCAATCATTTATCGTAAATTAAATCAAGAAGATCATGGCAAAATTCGATAAGATAGCCGTATTGAACAAGATTGGTTCGACCGGCATGGTACCTGTGTTCTATCACAAGGATGCAGAAGTAGCAAAGAAAGTGGTAAAGGCATGTTATGACGGCGGTGTCCGCGCTTTCGAGTTTACAAACCGTGGCGACTTCGCTCACGAAGTATTCGCCGAGGTTGTGAAGTTCGCAGCCAAGGAATGTCCTGAAATGGCTATGGGTGTAGGCTCCATCGTTGATCCTGCTACGGCAGCTCTTTACCTTCAGCTGGGGGCCAATTTCATCGTAGGTCCGCTGTTCAACCCCGAAATAGCAAAGATCTGTAACCGTCGTCTGGTAGCTTATACTCCGGGTTGCGGTAGCGTATCTGAAGTAGGTTTCGCACAGGAAGTAGGCTGCGACCTCTGCAAAGTATTCCCGGGCGATGTACTTGGTCCGAAACTCGTGAAAGGTCTGCTGGCTCCGATGCCCTGGTCCAAACTGATGGTGACTGGTGGTGTAGAGCCTACTCAGGAAAACCTGACTTCTTGGATCAAGGCCGGCGTATTCTGCGTAGGTATGGGGTCCAAGCTCTTCCCGAAGGACAAGGTAGCTGCTGAGGACTGGGCCTATGTCACTGAGAAGTGCAAGGAAGCTTTGGGCTACATTGCCGAAGCAAGAAAGTAATTTTTTGACGTATCAGTCCCGTGTAGGTTGGTAGCAGCTTTCGGAAATCTGTTGCAAAGCCGAAAGGGAAAATGCGATATTCATTTTGTTTAAAGGTGTTTAAGGGGACAACCATCGGAGCACTCTCTCGAGCGCTTCGGTGGTTTGTTTTTTGATGAATATTGTAAACAATCCTGTCGAACTTGAAAAAGATGTTATAGATTGGCGGTTTTTGAGCTTGCCGTATTGCTGATTACAGAAGAATTCATATCTTTGCATCGTGGTTGTGAAACCGCAGTTTTCATAGGTAAATTAGTTAAGTACTAAAGAGAATTTTTTTCATAGGCTATTTAGTTAGAGTTTTCATAGCGTATTAGATTTTTTTTGATGTAAAATTTTTAAGATTGATTTTTGGATAACAAGATGATGTAAAACAAAAGAAAAGCCTTAGGGCTTTTCTTACGCCGAGGCGAGTAGTTCGTGAGAACTGACTCGTTTTTTTTATGTCTGTTTCTGTAGGGTATAACTACCTACTTTAGCTCCGTAACTACCCACTTTAGCGTCGTAACTATCCACTTTAGCATCGCCATTGCCTACTTTGGAATCCCCATCTTTAATTGGGAGAGATGGCCATATATAGATTATAAAACAGGAATAAGTTGCCTGGAATTTTGGCTAATCCGAAAAAGAAAACTATATTTGAGAGCTGAAAAACCGGGCATAAATCCCGTTTGGAACCTTTCTGAAGGGGAGTGTTGCCCATTTATTTCTCTGGTTGCCGACGGTAATTTACAAATCCTAATAAAGGCAAAAAAAATTAAGAAAACATGTTATAGGACATACTTTTTTATTTGGCTTGTCAAACGAAAAGGGCCTATATTTGCACCGTTATCCTGAAAACAATCTTTTTACCTTAAAAAAAAACTAATACCTATTGAAAACTGAAAACGGGACTTTGTGAAAAGCTCCGTTTTTTTTTGCTCTATTTTAGGGAGCAAAAAAGAAATACCCTCCTTATCAAATGTTCAAAACAGGTTTGATAAGGAGGGTATATTTTAAAGGATATATTCAATCCGCTTTTTTCGGATTATAGTTCAATTTCAGCAATCTGCGGATTGTGATCCGACAGGAACGTAACTCCGGTGCCTCTGGTCGGTTCTTCAGGAATAAGCACGCTGTTCACTTTGATTTGTGGAGTAACGAATATGAAATCGATCATTTCACGTTGGCTTTTTTCTCTTCTTCCAAAGCTATGGTATGTATAGTCTACACCAGATTTCTTGTCTGCTATTTGGAATGCGTCTTTAAGTACAAATGTATTTTTAGTAAGGGTATTGTATGCGTCCGACTTGTTGTTGACATTAAAATCTCCAGTCAGTACTGCAGGTTCATTTCCAGCCAGTTCTTTGATTCGATCGATGATAAGCAGAGCACCTTTGTTTCTCGCTTCTCCTCCTACATGGTCGAAGTGTGTGTTTATCGCCATGAATACTTTTCCCGTTTTCTTGTATTTAAGTTTTACCCATGTGGCGATACGTGGACATGCACCGTCCCATCCGATGAATCCTGCGCTGTCCGGGTATTGGGACAACCAGAAGGTATTGCTGTCGAGCACTTCAAATTTGTCTTTTTTGAAGAATATCGGAGTATATTCACCTTTGGTGGCTCCGTCTTCGCGTCCCACTCCCACCTCTGTGTATTCAGGAAGTCTTTCTTTGAGGTCTGTCAGCTGGTTATGAAGTACCTCCTGCATACCCACAATGTCAAGTCCCTGTTCTTTGATAAATTGGGCCACAGTGTCTTTTCTGTATTTCCAGTTGTCCATACTGTCGGCTGGATTATCCAGTCTGATGTTCATGGTTGCCCATTTAAGGTTTAATGTTTCCTTCTTGTTTGTGCATGCAGACAGGAAACAACTTACTCCCAGTAATAATAATCCAATCTTTTTGATCATAGCGTTTTTAGTTTTTTGTTCTGTTTTTGATAGTTTGTTGTATATCCAAGCAAAAATACGATATTTTGTATATAATCCCATAATACTATTGATAAATCTTATCGGTAAGTTCGATTTTGCTTCAGAATAGGGGAACAAAGTTGATTGGTAACCGGTCTGTTCGGGTAGCTAGGACTGTTTTCAGCGTAATCGCTTGATTATTAATAATAAAAATAGGCACTTCCTGACGTGGAAGTGCCTAACAAAAACTAAACTAGACTTAACTAAACTAGGGACTGTCGTAAAAAGAATAAAACTTTATAA
>UMDC01046156.1_pt1 | contig 11093 bp, 9 predicted proteins | sample 1964391 | NCBI WGS metagenome assembly UMDC01 (sample SAMEA4835984, study PRJEB28245) | human gut metagenome | biome: gut microbiome; material: fecal sample | place: Denmark | collected 2008 | reverse complement strand
GTGCTCTACCTGCTGAGCTAGCGAATCAAACCTGTATGCAATTGTTTCCCGATTGCGAGTGCAAAGGTATGGACTATTTTTGAAAGAGCCAAATTTTTTGTCGAATTTCTTCCTGAGTTTTGAATTATCTTGAAAATAACGGATGGAAATCAAAGATATACACTTCGTCTTGGAGATCGTATGGAAGGCTTTCCAAAGAAAAAAGCTATCTTTGTCTGTTACTAATAAAAATAAATGGTATGGAGCAGAAACGTGAATGGAAGCCAATAAAAGAGTATAAAGAGATCCTTTTTGAGTTGTATAATGGAATCGCCAAGATTACGATCAATCGTGAGCGATACCGGAATGCTTTTACGCCGACCACAACGACAGAGATGAGTGACGCGTTGTATATTTGTCGGGAACGGCAGGATATCAATGTGGTCGTTTTGACGGGAGCCGGCGACAAGGCTTTTTGTGCCGGTGGTGATATGAACGTAAAAGGGCGTGGCGGCTATGTCGGAACAGATGGTGTTCCACGCTTGAATGTGTTGGATGTACAGAAACAGATCCGGTCTCTTCCGAAGCCGGTGATTGCCATGGTAAACGGATATGCTATCGGTGGCGGACATGTTCTGCATGTGGTCTGCGACTTGACCATTGCTTCCGAAAATGCACGCTTCGGACAAACGGGTCCGCGTGTGGGAAGTTTTGATGCCGGTTTCGGTTCTTCTTACCTGGCTCGTTGCGTAGGGCAGAAGCGAGCTCGCGAGATTTGGTTTATGTGCCGCCAGTACACAGCGCAGGAAGCCTATGAAATGGGCATGGTGAATAAGGTAGTACCATTGGAAAGACTGGAAGATGAAGTGGTGGAATGGGCAGAAACGATGATGCAGCACAGTCCGTTGGCTTTACGGATGATCAAGGCCGGATTGAATGCCGAACTGGATGGTCAGGCGGGTATTCAGGAATTGGCCGGTGATGCCACGATGTTGTATTACCTCACGGATGAGGCGCAGGAAGGCGGAAAAGCTTTCTTGGAAAAACGTCGTCCGCGGTTTGAAGATTATCCTAAGTTCCCTTAATACGTTTCTGGCGAAGTCTGGAATCAAAAGATACGGGAATTGATTGGGAAACTCCCGGGAATCGTTTTTGAAACCAGTGAGTTTGGAAAGCCGGTCATGATAGGAGAGAAGATTGTATAAAAAAGGCGTGCCTCAAGCTTATGACAGATGCTGGAGGCACGCTTTCTTCCTATGAGGAGAGATGTTTGCTATTATGCTTTAACAGCTATCACTTCTACTTCTACCAAAGCGTTTTTCGGCAGTGTCTTTACGGCTACAGCCGAGCGAGCCGGAAAATCACCTTCAAACTGAGAAGCATAGATTTCGTTCATTGCGGCGAAATCAGCCATGTCTGCCAGAAATACCGTTGTTTTTACCACGTCGTTGATTGAGAAACCGGCTTCTTCCAGAATTGCCTTTACGTTCTGGAATGACTGGATGGTCTGTTCTTTTACACCGCCTTCCGGAAAATTACCTGTGGCCGGATCCAAACCGAGCTGGCCTGAAGCGAACAACATGTTTCCTACTTGAATAGCTTGATTATACGGACCGATAGCTGCCGGTGCCTTGGTTGTTGCAATTACTTTTTTCATTGTTGTCTGTTTTTATGATTGTTCATGTTCTGTTTTGTTCATTCGCTGGCGTACGACTTCATAAATCAGGATGGATGAAGCCACGGATACATTCAGTGAACCGATCGTTCCGAATTGCGGTATCTTGATCATGGCATCACAGATACGAAGATTTTCGTAGGATACACCGGTGTCTTCAGCTCCCATGACGATGGCAGTCGGACCGTCGTAGGCAATGTGTGTATAATTCTCGGCTGCTTTTTCGGAAGCCGCATAGACTTTCACACCGCTCTGTTGCAGGAAACGGATTGCCTGGTTGATACTTTTCTCCTTGCATACCGGCAATACGTGCAAAGCTCCTGCCGAAGTCTTGATGGCGTCGGCATTGACACTTACACTTCCTTTGGCCGGGATGACGATGGCATCAACGCCTGCGCATTCACACGTACGGGCAATGGCTCCGAAGTTGCGTACATCCGTTACACCGTCGAGCAATACAATGAAAGGATCACGGCCTTGCTCATATACAAAAGGAATAATGTCTTCCAGCTTTTGATAAGTAATGGCTGATATAAATGCAATCACGCCCTGATGATTCTTACGGGTATAACGATCCAGCCGTTCTTGCGGCACACGTTGTACCTGAATGGTTGTCCCATGCAATACGTCAAACAGTTCTTTGGCCAATTCTCCTTGCAGATCTCTTCTGACCAGGATTTTGTCTATTTCCTTGTCTGCTTGTATGGCTTCAATCACGGCACGAATGCCGAATATCATTTCATTCTCTTTCATAAAATATGCTTACTATTGGAAATCTGTCATTCGACATTGCAAACTTACGGAAATTCGGCGGAATAATCTAATAAAAAAGCCGGAAGAAGAACTTCCGGCTTTACTTTATAAGAGATGAACTTTGGTTATCAGATACCTAAAGAAGCTTTGATGGCTTCAATCTTTTCTGTAGCGGCTTTATCGGCTGCATCCAATTCTTCTACGCTGTTTACTTTAGAATGTACTTCGCAATAGAACTTGATCTTCGGTTCTGTTCCGGAAGGACGGATAGAAACCTTGGTTCCGTCTTCTGTGAAGAACTGCAGAACATTCGAAGTAACCGGCATATCCAGTGTCAGTGTTTCGTTTTCCAGATAGTCGATTCCTTTCAATGTTGAGTAGTCGTAGAAATAAGTTACTTTAGAACCGGCGATTTCCTTCAACGGGTTTTCGCGGAAATGCTTCATCATTGCTTCGATTTCTTCAGCACCGCTCTTACCTTTCTTCACAACAGAAATACCTTTTTCTTTCGAGAATCCATATTCAACATAGATCTTCTGCAGCAACTGATACATTGACATGCCTTGGTCTTTCGCCCAAGCTGCGATTTCAGCCAATACGGCACAAGCTGAAACGGCATCTTTATCACGTACGAAATCTTCGCACAAGAATCCGTAACTTTCTTCACCGCCACCGATATAGTTCAGTTTGCCTTCGTTCTGTTTCATGACGTTGGCAATCCATTTGAATCCGGTATAAACATCATAGAAACCAACACCGTTGCGATCGGCAATAGTCTTGATTGTTTCTGTTGTTACAATCGTCTTGACGATATATTCTTTACCTTGGATCTTGCCTAATTCTTTCCAGCGAGTGATCAGATAATAAACGAACATCAATGCAGTCTGGTTACCGTTCAGCAATACCCATTCGCCTTCGTTGTTCTTAACTGCGGCACCTACACGGTCAGCATCCGGGTCAGAAGCCAATACCAGTTCGGCATCTGTTTCCTTGGCTTTCTCAACTGCCATAGACAAAGCTGCCGGTTCTTCCGGGTTCGGAGAAACAACAGTCGGGAAGTCTCCACTGACAACATCTTGTTCTGGTACATGGATAATATTGGTGAAACCAAATGCAGCCAAAGCACGCGGGATCAGTTTCACACCTGTTCCATGGATCGGTGTATAGACGATCTTCATGTCATGATGACGCTGAATAGCTTCTTGTGACAATGAAATCTTCGTCAAGTCATTAACGAATGCACTGTCAATTTCTTCACCGATGATTTCAATCAAATCCTTATTACCTTTGAATTTGATATCTGCAGCCGAACGGATCTTGTTCACTTCGGCGATTGTATTTTTGTCATGCGGAGAAATCATCTGGGCTCCGTCGCTCCAATAAGCCTTATATCCGTTGTATTCTTTCGGATTGTGTGAAGCCGTCAGGATAATACCGCTCTGGCATCCCATTTTACGGATGGCGTATGACATTTCCGGTGTCGGACGCAGACTTTCGAACAGATATACCTTGATACCATTGGCTGAGAAGATATCAGCTGATATTTCAGCAAATTTACGGCTGTTATTACGGCAATCGTGACCGATAACGACTTTAATCTGATCCAGATCCGCAAATTCTTGCTTCAGATAGTTGGATAAACCCTGAGTGGCTGCACCCACTGTATAGATGTTCATCCGGTTAGAACCTACGCCCATGATACCGCGCAGACCACCTGTTCCGAATTCCAGATCCTTGTAGAACGCTTCGATCAGATCTGTAGGATCTTCTTTGTCTAATAATGCTTGTACAGCTGCTTTTGTTTCAGCGTCATAACTGTCAGTAAGCCAACCTTGTGCCTTACTTCTTACTGCTTGTAATAATTCATTGTTTTCCATGTCTTGCACAATGTTATTTTGATTGAAATGTTTCCATAAAATTATAGACTAACAAATGTAGTGATTTTTCAGTCAATTCCAATCTTTTTCGTAAAAAAGTGTATCTATTTCTTTACCAGGCAAAGGAATAGTTATATTCCGAGCGGTTTCCACAGGCATCCGTAACGACCAGATGTAACTGATGCTTGTCGCCTCGTTTGATTTGTTCCTGATTGAGCTGGCAACTGATAACGGAACGGTTGTTCATCTGGAAGAGAACGAATTTTCCGTCGATGGTTCCTTTGTAGGTGTCAACACCGCTCAAGTTGTCGGTCAGCAGGAAACGGATGATGCGCTTCCGGTTCCACTGCTCCGGTTGGATGGGTTTGATATTCGGAGCCACCGTATCAGCCGAAACGGTATAAGTTCCCAGTTCGCGGATATTTCCGTCTATCCAGCCATTCCGGTAAGTGCCACCGATCCATGCTCCCCGTTTTCCTTTCCATTGTACGATACCGTACTGATTCTTGTGTTCTAACGTATCACGTAAAATCCGTAAAGACAATTTGGCCTTTTCGTGGAGTGGAACCGGTTCGTTATGCAAGATGTGGATGTCTGCCAGTCGGCCGGCTTCTTCTTTGACCCGATAAACGAAGTCCAGGTCGGTGTATAAATTCCCCTTGGGTATAAATAACCGGATTCCTTTGGCACCGAATTGATTGCTACAATGCCAGTGGAATAACTCTGTTCCCTGATCTTTGGATGAGGGAATCGCCTGCTTCTTTCCGACTACTTGCAGATTCATCCGGCTTTGGTTGCCGAAATCATCGGTAATTGTAAAGGTAAAGGTGTATGTCTTTTCTTCCTCAATATCGATGATCCCTCGGTTCTTGGCAGAAAGAAAGCGCAACCGGTTGCCTGGGTCGATAAAACATTTGGTATAAAAAGAACGATGCTTGCTCCAAAAGGAATAGTCGATGAGGCTGTTCAAGTAACGGGTTTCTGAGAAGGCAAAACGATCCAGGTCGGAAAGGAAGAGGGTTTGTTTCCCTTCCGTCAGTTTGATCTGCCGGACTCCATATACATTGCTGGTTTCGTTCATGTAGTCATTGGCTTTGATGGCAAAGCCGATTTTCCCCCAGGCTGTGATTTTGGCATTGACTACTGGCCGTTGTTTGGCATCATACGTAACCTTCAGTTCTGTCTTGCCTGTCTTTCCGTTGACAATACCGCTTCCCGGTTGCGGACAAATCAGAATGCCTGCGAATTTGGACGGCTTGTTGTCTTTGATCAGGTGTTTATAATAAGGTAGGGGATCCATTACTTCTTCCGTTTCTGTATCCCGGATTTCAAAGTGAACATGCGGGCCGCCTGAGCTTCCGGTATTTCCACTGTATGCAACGATTTCTCCTTCTTTCACCGGAATCTGATCGGGTGTGAGAGTTAAATCTACCTGGAAACGTTCGAGTTTGTATTGCTGCTGGCGGATATAATCGGCTATCTTGGGAATGAAATGATCCAGATGCCCGTAAACGGTCGTTGTTCCGTCGGGATGAGATAAATATAAGGCATTTCCATATCCCCAGGGACTGACGGATACACGGGAGACATAGCCTTCCTGAACGGCATGAACGGCTTTGCCGGTTACTCCTTGCGTTTTCATGTCAATGCCCGAATGAAAGTGATTGGCTCGTAATTCGCCGAAATTACCGGCCAGATATAAAGGAAACTCCAGCGGATTACGCCATTTTTCCTGGCTCCATCCAAGCGTTGCATAACCTAATAACAGCAGAATGAAATAGCGTTTATACATCATGTGTTTTGTTTTTTTGCCGACAAACTTACGGATTTTTTGCCATTTTGTTCATACCTCGAAGAGAGGAATCCGGTGTATGGCGATTTAGGAAAGGTGGAAAATAAAAAAGGTTGATTCTGAAGAACCAACCTTTCTGTGCCCAGAACAGGACTCGAACCTGCACGACCGCAAAGCCACTCGCACCTGAAACGAGCGCGTCTACCAATTCCGCCACCTGGGCAACATGTTACTTTTCTATTGCATTTTCTCTCAAATGCGCTGCAAAGGTAATGCTTTTATTCAAACATGCAAATGTTTTGGGTAGCTTTTTTTATTTCCAACATGTTTTTTATGGGAAAAGATACACGGATAAAGAAACTTGATGTATTTTTACAAAAAGAAAAGAAATTTCAGTGGATTATGATTATAAATAGTCTTTTAGATACGGATTTATATAAATTTACGACCTCATACGCATACGTGAAATTGTTTCCAAATGCCTGGGGTACATTTGTTTTTAAAGATCGCGACGAAACCATCTGCTCGGATGAGTTCCTTTCCCGTTTGAAAGCTGAAGTACATGATTTGGCCAACGTGCAGCTGCGTACTGACGAATTGGAGTATATGTGTTCGCATTGCCGCTTTGTGCCTCGTGTTTATTGGGAGTGGCTTTCGTCGTTTCGCTTTGATCCTGAAAAGGTTCAGATTTATCTGGACGACGAAAAACACTTTCATATTGAGGTGACCGATTATTTATATAAGGTAACGCTTTATGAAGTGCCTTTGCTGGCAATTGTCACAGAATTGCAGAATCTGACTTTGGGAAATGTGGCCGACAAGGATCAGGTACTGGCTAAGTTGTTTGAAAAGGTAGAACTGTCGAACAAGCATCAGATTTCGTTTTCCGAGTTTGGTACGCGCCGCCGTTTTTCGCTGGGAGTTCAGGATGCTGTGATCAATTATCTGAACGAAAATTCTTTTTATTGTACGGGAACTTCCAATTGCCATTTCGCCATGAAATACAACATGAAAATGATGGGAACGCATCCGCATGAGTGGTTTATGTTTCACGGAGCACAGTTCGGTTACAAGCATGCCAATTATATGGCGCTCGAAAACTGGGTGAATGTGTACGACGGCGATTTGGGAACAGCCTTGGCAGATACGTATACGTCGGAGTCATTTCTGACGAATTTGAGTCGTAAGCAGGCGAAGCTGTTTGACGGTGTTCGCTGTGATTCGGGTGATGAGTTTGCATTTGTGGATGAACTGGTAAGCCGTTACCGGGATTTTGGTATTGACTCGACAACGAAGACCATTATCTTCAGTAATGCGCTTGATTTTGAAAAGGCGTTGCGCATTCAGCAATATTGCAAGGGAAAGATTCGCTGTGCTTTTGGTATCGGAACGAATCTGACCAACGATGCCGGTTATAAACCATCGAATGTCGTGATGAAGCTGGCCCGTTGCAAGATGAATGTAAATCAGCCGTGGCGCGAATGCGTGAAGCTTTCTGACGATATGGGCAAACACATGGGTAGTGACCGCGAAGTGGAAGCCTGCCTATATGAACTGGGATTAAAATAATATCAGACGGGATAGAAACAATCCCGATTGTCTGTCAGGGGAAATAAGTGGGGAAAATATTATTTCCCCTTTCAGGCAATGCCTACTAACTCGATTTCAAAAATGAGGGTTGAACCTCCAGGAATGCCTGGTTGCGAGAATTTCCCGTATCCCATTTCTGCCGGAAGATAGATTTCCCATTTGTCACCGACACACATCTGCTGCATGGCAATAATCCATCCTTCAATCAGATCGCTCAGACGGAAAGCGATCGGTGTACCGCCCCGGCTGCTGTCGAACTTCTTTCCGTTGATGGTCCATCCCGTATAATGCGCCGTAACGATACTTCGGGGCGTAGGATGTTTCCCGTCATTCTTTCCAGTCGCCAGCACTTTGTAATAAATTCCTTTCGGAAGCGGTTTTACCCCTTCTTCCTGCGCTTTCGCCGCCAGCCATTCCTGATTGGCTTGTATATATTCTTTTTTACCCATGATAATATATGATTGTTTACGGGATAAAATTAACGGATTTTCCGGAAATCAGCAGCAGGAAATTCTTTTTATTTACTCTTGAAACGAAACTCACGAGGATCGAAATCGAAACCCATAGGAATCCTTTTTTAAACCCTCGGGAATCCTTTTTCAAACCTATAAGCTTTTTCCTGAAAAGCTGGCGTATTTTGATGAAAAGCCGGCGTGAATGATAAAAAAGCCGGCGTGTTTTGAAGATTTCTTAGGCATGAATTTTTTTGGTTATTACAACATTTTTCTTCCTCAAATAATTGGCTGTCTATAAAATTGTTTTTATTTTTACATATTGTTTAATTAAAAATAAGTAACAATGAAAGCTCAAGAAACAGATGAAGCGCCAATTTGCCCTCTTTGTACGAATGTATTACGCGTACATGATTATTTGTTAACGCCCGACGAATTGATTATTTTTGATTCTTTGGTTGTGAAGGCCATATCATTTCATTATAAAAGATTCTTTTATTCCCAAAAACGGATTGAGAAGGAGACGCGTGTGAAACGGACCCGTTATGAGGCAATCATCAAGAAGTTTGAGGAAATGGGGTTTCTGCAAACTTATGTTGACAAGATGCCGAATTCGGAAGGACAGATCCGCTATTTTTATGTGAATTTCCCGAAACTAGCCGAAGAAGAGGTATTGGTCAAGTTGGTTCGGGAAAAATCGACGTTATTCGAGGCGATGCGTGCTTATATGGAATATCATGCCGATGAGGAGTTTAAAGCTCTATGTCCTTCGGCTGTTAAGGAAAAGCCCAAGAAAAATCAGGAGGAAAAACGGATTGAAGAAATCCGGGTGATGCTGGAAGAGACATTGAACGAACGGCGGGAAATGTATAATAATGGAAAGCTGGATATAAAGCCGACTCGTAAGCTATATCCGACAACAGTAGTATTGACGAACCAGCAGAAACAAGGTTTTCTGGATCTGGAAACCCGTTATGGAATCGAATCGATTCATCAGGCTTTTATTGCTTATTGTGACGAAGTACTGGAAAAGGTATGTAAACCGAAGAATTTATTCAATTATTTCCTGACGCGAGACCGCTTTCACCATGATTACTCGATTTTTATCAATAGTTTAAACAGCTATATGATAAAATACTCTTCGCCACTCAAATAAAAGTTATCATCATGGGTGGCTTTTAGCTGTACTTATTACGGTTTTTTGCTGTGATAATTGCCGTTTTTGTTGACATAATGGGAGTTTGCACGGTGATAATTCGGGCTTTTACGGTAATAATGTAGGTTTTCACGGTGATAATGCCCTTTGCTAGTTGCAGACACTGCCGTTTTTAGGGGGAAAGGTAGTTGTTTTCAGCAAAGGGTATGTTGATTCCGACAAAGCCACCTGTTGAATTCAACAAGGGATGTGTAGTTTCCTGCAAGTAAAGTATATTTAAAAGAATAATTTATATATAAATAAGATCTATAAAAAGTTGTGCAAACTCGGAACAGAGCAGTAGCGAATTTGCACAACAGAGAGAGAGTAATCAAATCATCATTATTTAATAAACCTTGTTATTTATTATTGCGGATTAGATCTCAACTTAATCAGTGGAGATCCATTTCTTGCTTGTTCTCCATATTGTTTCATGGCTTCCTTTTGTGACGTTTCATCTGTTGTTGCTGGATAAAATTTCATGTCAGACTTGTTCTGTTTTGTTATAATCAGAATAGCTCCATCTTTGGCTTGTTCACCATATTTTTGGATGGCTTCTTCTGGTTTCAAGATATGGACTGCATTAATTTTATCAGGTGTCATTTTCTCAAATGTTTCTTTTGTACAGATTTTACCATCAATGACATAAATAGGATTTCCTTTTCCTCGAACTTCCAGTGCTGGACGATTATTGGGACTTTCATTTGCTCCAACCACAACGATGTCGTTGTCATTTTCTGTTTTTAAATCACTTCCATCTATTTTAAATAAAATACCCAGAGGAATCTTTGTTTCGATTGCCTTTCCGGCGAGTTGCGCCGGTTCCCATTTGGGCATTTTTTTCATGACACGGATTACTTCTGCATCCAATGCCGGATCCACACTTGTTGTGATTTTAACATCATTCACATTTCCATCCTGTCCTATCGTTACAAGACAGGCTACACGCCCTTGTTTTCCTGCTTCTAGGGCAAGTGTTGGGTATTTAAAGTTTTGATAAATGAAGCGGAAAAATTTATTCTCTCCGCCCGGGAACTGCGCTTTCACTTCCGGAGTTTTTTCTTGCGAAATTGTCCACAAATCTGTAACTTTGGCTTTTGTTAAGACGGCTGATGCGTCTGATACTTCGGGACGGGCAAATGCCATCACCGATAAGGCTGCCAGTGGAAGTATATAGATGTACTTCGCACGAGCCTGCGGGCTTGATTTTTCTTTTAACATCATAGTAATACGTTTTTTAAGTGAACTGTGATTAAAGCTGTTGGCCATAGTGTAGCGACTGGAGCCGACAGCTTTTTTAATAAGCAATAACTGATAGGACTTGGCATCGACCCCGGCGGCAAGCACGGCATCATCAGCTTCGTATTCGTGTACCGACTGCATTTCCTGTTTGAGTAACCAGGTAGCCGGATTAAACCATTGCAGCAGAATGCCAACATCTGCCAATAACAGATCCCATGAATGGTGATGCCGGATGTGCGCCATCTCGTGCGTTAAGATTTCCGTCGGATTTTCCCGGAAATCCTTTTCTGACAAGACGATGTAATGCATCCAACTGAATGGAGGTTGATTTCCTTCGGTCAGAATCAGATGAAAAGGCCCGTTCTCAATATGCCGCCCTCGCCGGATGAGTAAATAAAGTCGGGTCCACGAAACAAGCTGTTTACTTGCGATCAAGACAACACCTACTATATATCCTGTACAGATCAGCCAAGTCCAAATGAAGGCTTGATGATCGGTATTGGTTTCCGCAGAAATAGAAATGTTCGTCAGTGAATTC
>UMDC01025847.1_pt1 | contig 11138 bp, 10 predicted proteins | sample 1964391 | NCBI WGS metagenome assembly UMDC01 (sample SAMEA4835984, study PRJEB28245) | human gut metagenome | biome: gut microbiome; material: fecal sample | place: Denmark | collected 2008 | reverse complement strand
CAGCTTTAGAGACACCTGCCGCGGTGTCGTGATCTGTGAGCGCAAAGGCGGACAGACCGGCAGCCTTTGCGGCAGATACGATCTCGGTGGGAGTAAGGGTGCCGTCCGACTCGGTGGAGTGGACATGAAGATCTATGATGCGGTGTTCCATGGTAAAATCCTCTCTTCAGATAATCTAATTCAGACTAATCATAGAGAAAAAAATCACATTTGTCAAAAAAATATGGAAACCAGTTGAACACGTAGTAAAATAGAACTATAATATAAAGGTACTAAAAAATATACACGGATGTAGAGAATACAGCACACAGGAGGAGCGAAATTGTTTGAAAATGTACGAATCAAAGAGAGACTGACAAAAGCATTTGTTATGGTGGCGGCAATCACTGCCATAGGAGCGGTAGTCGGGCTGGCAGCGATGCTTGTGATGTCGAACCGTTATTCCAGCGCACTTGTGAATTACGGTTTTTCACAGGGAGATATCGGCAAGGCGATGATCACATTTGCCAACACGAGATCAGCGACCAGAGGAATCATCGGATTTGATGAGCAGGGACTGTTGGATGATGCCATGACAGAACATGACGAACAGAAAGCAAAGTTCGAGAATTACTTCGCAACCGTTGGGGATGTAGTAACGACGAGCGAGGAAAAGGCACTCTACCAGCAGATTTCAGATAAACTGCAGCAATACTGGGCAGCGGAGGAACCGATCATCGAGCAGGGTGCAACCACCGATGCTACACAGTCCACAGCGGCACAGCAGCAGATGAAGGAAAGTCTGGATCCGATCTACGAAGATATCTATGCAGATATGATAGAACTGATGAATACGAAAGTGACGGAGGGAGACCGCTTGTCCTCCACTCTGACGGCAGTCAGCGTGATTCTTGCGATTGTGATTGTGGCAGTGTCAGCTCTGGCAATGGTTATGGCCAACAAGCTTGGCAATCAGGTGGCAAAGGGAATCTCCGGACCGCTTGAGGCACTTGGCGAGCGGTTTAAAATGTTTGCACAGGGAGATCTTTCTACTCCGTTCCCGGAGGTTTCCACGCAGGATGAGGTCGCAGACATGGCGCGTGAGGCGGCAGACATGGCAGATAAGCTGAATCTTATCATCAATGATGCGGGAAGAATTCTCGGATTGATGTCACAGGGCAATTACGCAGTGCAGTCGGAGCACAAGGACGGTTATACGCTTGATTTTGAAAAATTGATTGTAGCGATGCGCGTTCTGCGCGATCAGATGATAGAGACGCTGACATCAATCGAAGATGCGGCAAACCAGGTTTCTGCCGGTTCCGGCAACCTTGCAGAGGCATCTCAGAGTCTGGCGGAGGGCGCAACGGATCAGGCAGGAGCTGTGGAAGAACTGCAGGCGACCATCACAAGCATTACAGAGAATATCCAGAAGACCGCGGAGCAGGCAGAGGAATCTTACCAGCAGGCAAAGCAGTATGCAGGTGAAGCGGATCAGAGCAAGAATCAGATGCAGTCCATGATTGATACCATGAGCCGCATCAACGAATCTTCCAACAAGATTGGAAACATTATTACAGATATAGAGAATATTGCGTCACAGACGAACCTGCTGTCCTTAAACGCTTCCATTGAGGCGGCGCGTGCCGGCGAGGCAGGAAGAGGATTCGCTGTCGTTGCAGAGCAGATCCGGCAGCTGGCAGAGCAGAGTACACAGTCTGCGGTGGACACCAGAGAGTTGATTGAGGCTTCCCTCAAAGAAATTGAAGAGGGCAATCAGGCAGTAGAGCGTGTGTCCACGTCTCTTGAAGAGGTAATTGACGGAATCAAGCAGATTGCGGAGACTTCCAAGCGCTTGAGCGATAATTCCAAGGATCAGGCAGAAGCCATGAAACAGGCGGAGGAGGGAGTCAACCAGATTTCCGAGGTTGTACAGTCCAATTCTGCAACGGCGCAGGAGTCCTCTGCAACGAGTGAGGAGTTGTCTGCGCAGGCGATTGCACTGGATGAGCTGATTGGAAAGTTTGTATTAAAAAATTAAAAATTGACAGATTCTGCGGTTGCCGAACCGAAAGAAAAGGGATATAATAGCAAGAAGAAAAGTTTCAGAACAGGGGGGAAGTCACATGCAGCTGCTGACATTTACATTAACGGGAATGGATTATGGAATATCACTTGAGAACGTGGAATCCATTGAGAGTAAGATGAATGTCGTGGTTGTACCGACTTCTCCTGCCAATATCAGAGGCATCATCCGCCTTCACGGAGAGATCCTGCCGGTGTTTTCCCTTGCATCCAGATTTGGACTGGGGAACATTGCGGTGGACAACCTTGTGGTTGTCAATGTGGGCGGCATGAAGCTGGCACTTGAGGTAGAAAAGGTAAAGGAAATTGTGGACGTGGAAGATTCCAGAGTGCTTCCGATGCCGACACTGATGAGCGGACAGCAGTGCTGTTTTAATGATGTGGCTTCCTGCCAGAAGGAGTTGATTGTGATGCTTGATGTCAAGAGTCTGGTATCACAGGAGGAGCAGGCGGCGATCCGCAAGATGATCAGCGACAACACCAGTGAAAAATAATAAAAAACACTTGACACGGATACGTGTGTGTGATAAGTTTAAATAGTTGTTAGAAAACAAAGTAGAGTATCCACTCTCACCGGAGCACAAATACGTGACTCATGGTTCATATTTCAAAGTATTGCGAACATATCATGTTCCGGGTTTGAATGTTTAGTGGATAGTCTGCCTATCCACTTTTTTATTTGGAGGTACGATACCATTAGCGAGTTAATGATTAACGAACAGATCAGAGACAAGGAGATTCGTCTGATCGGAGAGAACGGAGAACAGCTTGGCATTATGTCAGCACGCGAAGCAATGAAGCTGGCGGAAGAGGCAGAGCTTGATCTGGTGAAGATTGCTCCAACCGCAAAGCCACCTGTATGCAAGATTATCGACTACGGCAAGTACAGATATGAACTGGCACGCAAGGAAAAGGAAGCCAGAAAGAAGCAGAAAGTGGTTGAGATCAAAGAGATTCGCTTGTCGCCAAATATCGATTCAAACGATTTGAACACCAAAATGAACGCTGCGAAGAAGTTCCTTAGCAAGGGAGACAAGGTGAAGATCACATTGCGCTTCCGCGGACGTGAGATGGCTCATATGAATGCGAGCAAGCACATTTTGGATGATTTTGCCGCAAGCCTCGGCGAAATAGCAGTAGTGGAAAAAGCACCAAAAGTTGAAGGTAGAAGCATCAGCATGGTGTTGGCAGAGAAAAAATCATAATTAAGGAGGAACATATCATGCCAAAAATGAAAACCAGCAGAGCAGCTGCAAAACGTTTCAAAGTAACAGGAACAGGAAAGTTAAAAAGAAATAAAGCTTACAAGAGACATATCTTAACCAAGAAGACAACCAAGAACAAGAGAAATCTTCGTAAGCCGGCAATGACCGATGCAACAAACGTTAAGAACATGAAGAAGATTTTACCATATTTATAGGAATAAGTTAAGGAGGAATGCAAAATGGCAAGAGTAAAAGGCGGATTAGGCGCTAAGAAAAAGCATAATAGAACATTAAAATTAGCAAAGGGTTACAGAGGCGCACGTTCCAAGCAGTATCGTGTAGCAAAGCAGTCTGTCATGAGAGCCTTAACAAGTTCTTATGCAGGCAGAAAAGAGAAGAAGAGACAGTTCCGTCAGTTATGGATCGCACGTATCAACGCAGCTGCAAGAATGAATGGTATTTCTTACAGCCAGATGATGCACGGATTAAAGGTAGCTGGTGTGGACATCAACCGCAAGATGTTAGCAGAGATGGCTGTAAACGACGCACAGGGATTTGCAGCACTGGCAGAGCTGGCTAAGAGCAAGGTAGCTTAAGGAACAGCAGACAGAACCTATCTCGTATGTGGGACAACCCATATGAGATAGGTTTTTTTATGTAACAGGAAAGCAGGATTTTTTGGTATCGGTATTATACAGCATCTGAATTTTGTATGTTCCAATTTACAGCAATATACGGTATAATATTAGCGATTTTTGAACGCAAAGGGAACTACGAAAGGGAAACGGGAATATTTATATGAAGAATATATGGCGTATTTTTGCAAAAGACATTAAGGGACTGGTGAAGAATCCATTCGCAATGATTATTGCGCTGGGACTCTGTGTCATTCCATCGCTGTATGCATGGTTTAACATCTATTCAAACTGGGATCCTTATGCGAATACTTCCAATATCAAGATTGCGGTCGTGTCGGAGGATGAAGGATACACCCTTTCGGATGGAACGACAGAGAACATGGGCAATGAAGTTGTGGAGGAACTGAAGGAGAATACCAAGATCGGATGGGTGTTCCTTGAGGATTCGGATGCCGCACTTGAAGGTGTCAGGAACGGAGATTACTACGCGGCTGTCATCATCAGCGATAGCTTTACATACAGTATGTATAATGTGTTCAAGGAGAACTTTAAGAATCCGACGATCACATATTATGAGAATGAAAAACGGAATGCGGTTGCAACCAAGATTACGGATACCGCTGTATCGACGGTAAAGCAGAGCATCAACGAGAAGTTTATCGAGGTGGTTGCAAGTACCATTTTTACACAGACGAACGAACTGTCCTCTGAGATGGAGAATCAGGATGTGTTCAGCGAATTTGAGGGCAAACTGACCAACCTGAACAACAATCTGATCGGTTACAGTGATATGATTGATGAGTTTATTTCGGCGAATGCAGTGCTGGAGGCAGAGATCAAAACCGCAGACGGAGAACTGCCGAAGCTCAGCAGCCAGATTCAGAATGGCGAGAAGAGTTTCCAGAATTCGCAGAGCAATCTGAATTCCACGAAAACTTCACTGGAGAATTTCAGCAGCAATGTGCAGACGACACTGGATGGCATCAATCATTCGATCAATTCCATCACAACGGATATCAACAACGCGAACCTGGCGCAGAATGCGCAGTCTACGGCAGACAATCTGAACAAGACGGCAACCGATACGGCGGAACTGATCCGACAGTTAAACCAGTTGAAGAAGAGTCTGGCAGATCAGGCGGCAAATTCATCGGGAACCACAGGCTCCACGGAGGGCACAGGCTCCACGGAAGGAACAGGCTCCACGGAGGGTACAGGTTCCACAGAAGGAACAGGCTCCACGGAGGGGAGCGGTTCCATAGATTCGATCGTGTCCGATGAGGTGAATCAGCAGATTCAGGAGATCTTAAATACCTTAAACAGCATGAACAATGGTGCTGAGGATATTCAGAATGCATTAAATGCTTTGCTCCAGCAGGGCGGTGGTACAGACGGCTCCGGTCAGATTGTTGCGGATATGGTGAACAGATCTGTGGCAAGCGTGACACAGGTGTTAAACAACTGCAGCGAGTCGATTACCAATCTGAAGAATATGTATACCAACAGTCTTGTTCCGCAGATGGACGGAGTGTTAAACAGTGTATCGCAGATGCTCGGCAATGTGACAAAGCTTCTGGATAACTTAAATACCGCAGTAAATGATATGGGCGTGGTGTTTGACGGAATTCAGACAACGGTCAGTGACACGACGGAGAGCCTTGAGCAGATCCAGACCGTGATTGACAACGTGAGCACAAAGCTGACGGAACTGATCAACCGGTTGGAGAGTGCGGAAGATGATGAAAAAGTAGATGCACTGCTGAAGTTTTTGCAGGGTGATCCGGAGGATTACGGCGCCTTCTTTGCAGAACCGGTACAGGTGACGACACAGGAGATCTACGCGATTGCAAATTACGGATCGGCGATGACGCCGTTCTATTCCGTGCTTGCCCTCTGGGTAGGAGGAACGATTCTGGTGGCACTGATCAAAGTGAAGCCGGATACCGCAGGGCTTTCCAACCCGAAGTCCTATCAGTTGTTCTTCGGAAGATATCTGCTGTTCTTTGTGTGTGGGCAGATCCAGGCGGCGATTATTGTTCTGGGAGATATTTATCTGCTCCACTGCCAGATCCTCTATCCGGGCTTATTCTGGCTGACGGCAGCACTGGCAAGCTTTACCTTTACGCTGTTTATCTATGCGATGGCGCTGGCTTTCGGCGACGTCGGCAAGGCGGCGGCGGTCGTAGTCATGGTTATCCAGATTGCAGGTTCCGGCGGAACGTACCCGATTGAGACGCTTCCGGAGATTTATCAGAAGATTTATATCTTCTTCCCGTTCCCGTATGCCATCAACGCAATGCGTGAGACGATTGGCGGTATGTACGGAAGCGATTATATGAAGTATCTGGGAGAACTGCTGCTTTTTGCGGTGGCGGCGCTTCTGATTGGTCTTGTGATCCGGCTTCCGTTTGTGAAGATCAATCATTTTGTAGAAAAGCGTATGGAAGATACGGAAATGATGTAGGAAATGGGAGATTTTATGGAAAAGAAAGAAAAATACGAACAGATGTATGAGATGCTCGTGACGTATGAGCGCAAGATTCACGAGAAGAATCAAAAGAGAATCAGTATCGGTTTAAAGTGTATTATTATTATTCCGTTGATCTTCCTGTTCCTTCTGTTCTGGACAGAGAGCAATAAGGTTGTGTTTCTGATTCTGTGGATTGTATCGCTGTTTTTGCTGGCAGCCTATCTGATTCTGGTGGAGTATATGGACTATAACCTTCAGGAAAAGTTAAGCGAGATCAACGACGAGGGGACACGCGTGGATTCCCTCATCGGACTGGAGATTGATAATGTTCCGGGAAATCTCAGAAATGTGATTCAGAGGATTGACGACGGATTAAACTCAGAGGCGGAGACCCGGCTGATTGAGACTAAGGCATCCGGGGAAGAAACGCAGACTGTGGAAAAGGCACAGACTGCGGAAGAGACAGAGAAACAAAAGGATGCGGATGCACAGGCTGTAGAAGATGCAGATGCACAGAAAGATGCGGATGCACAGGCTGTGGAAGATGCAGATGCACAGAAAGATGCGGACACGGGGGTGAAGGAGAATGCGTAATATATTTAAGATTTTTTTCGCCGATGTCAAGCGCATCAGCACCAACGTGGTGGCTGTCGTTGTGATCCTGGGACTCTGTATTCTGCCGTCTTTGTATGCATGGTTTAATATTTTGTCAAACTGGGATCCGTACGGACCGTCCGCAACCAGAAATCTTAAGATCGCGGTGGCGTCGGACGACGAGGGAGTCACAATTTTAGGGAACAGTGTAAATGTCGGAAGCAGTGTCATCTCTGCGCTTGAGTCGAACACGACGATGGGCTGGGTGTTTACGGATACGACCGATGAGGCGATCGACGGCGTCTATGATGGAAGTTATTATGCGGCGCTCATCATCCCGGAGAATTTTACGGAAGATATGATCAGTTTCCTCGGCGGAGAGGTGGATCATCCGGATATTATCTATTATGAGAATGCCAAGAAGAACGCCATTGCCTCCAAGATCACACAGAAGGCCAAGACGGCTGTGCAGGAGCAGGTGAACAGCACGGTGGTGAGCACGCTTGCAGAGACCACGATGAAGGTGACGAACGCCCTCTCGGATGTGGATGCGGAAGATTCCGATCCGGCGGAGAGTGTTCTGGTAAGACTCAATAATTTAAGCAGCGACCTGCAGAGTTACATCAATATATTGAACTCGTTTGTCAGCATTATGAATTCCGCCCAGAGTATTGTGGAGGCGAGTCAGACCATGCTTCCGAATGTGAACAACATGGTTTCCAACGGTCAGGCATCCATCAACAGCATGGAGAGTCTGCTGGTTGCGGGCAACAGCACGGTGAGTTCGACGGCGGATATGGTGTCGTACAGCTTTGACATGATGAACGATTCGTTAAATAATGTGTCGTCCGTCATCACCAATGCGTTAAACCGTCTCTCGGAGTATTCCCAGGGCACTTCCGTCACGGTACAGGGCTTATCGGCGATGATGCCATACGTGAGGCAGCTGTTTGATACTTCGGTATCCGGGTGGGAGGATACGGCGCCGGAGGATATGCAGGCGCAGATTAATGCAATCCGCACGCAGTTGGATACCATCACTGCGGACCTGACAGCGCTGGAGAACAATGCCGATACATCGATGGAGACGGTAAGGAATCTCAGTAATAAAATTGTGACGGAGATTGCAAATTGCCAGAAAGCGGTCGATGGACTGCGCAATGATTTTGCTTACAATGTCAAGCCGAAGTTAGAGAACACAATGAGCTCCATGCAGCAATCCATGATTGCCGCAGCGGGTATTTTAGACGGCGTAGATGCCGATTTTAACGGTGTGGAGAATGCACTTTCCGATTATCAAAGCACGCTTGAGCGTGGAAGCAACAGCCTTGGCGGATCACTGTCCATGGCGCAGGAGCTTCTCGCCAAGCTAAACAGCGTCACGGCGGATCTAGTAAGCTTACAGCAGAATGACCAGTATCAGGAGCTGCTTGAAATCGTAAAGAGTAATCCGGAGGAGCTGGGAGCCTTTATTTCTTCCCCGGTAAATCTGGAGACGGTCGGTATCTATGAGATTGAAAACTACGGCTCGGCGATGTCTCCGTTCTACACGATCCTCGCTCTCTGGGTAGGAGCGCTGATTCTGGTTGCGATCATTCACGTGAAGGTGCATCCGGTTGAGGGCGTCGAAAATGTGAAGCCGTACCAGGAGTATTTCGGAAGATACATGATCTTTTTCCTGGTGGGGCAGACACAGACGCTTTTAACGGTTCTGGGCAACCTGTTTTATATTAAAATCCAGTGCCATCACCCGGTATTATTCTGGCTGGCAGGCGCTGTGGCGAGCCTGGTATTTACCCTGTTTATTTACTCACTGACCGTGGCATTCGGCAATGTCGGTGAGGCGCTCGCGATTGTGGTCATGGTAATCCAGGTGGCCGGTGCCGGCGGTACGTTCCCGATTGAGACGCTGCCGAAGGTATACCAGATGCTCTATAAGTATCTGCCGTTCCCGTACGGCATGAATGCCATGCGAGAGACGATCGGCGGTCTATATAAGATGGATTACTGGAAGGATCTCGGAGCGCTCGGTATCTATGTATTGATTTCACTGTTTATCGGACTTGTAGTGGCAATTCCGTTCCGCAAGCTCAATCATATTATCGAGAAGAACAAAGAGGGATCCGGAGTTATGATATAGCAACAGGGAGCAGATTATGATGCGTTTGATACAGATGGTTCTTTTACTCACGGGGCTGCTCATGGTGGCAGCTCCCGGGGCATGTACAAGAAAAGATGACCGGGGTAAGCCGGAGACCGAGAAGCGCACCCGCACGATTGGGGGATGGCTGACTGCGGCAGCGGTTATCTGGATGATTACGGAAGTATTGAGAAGTTTTTAAGTTATTTTGGGTATTCCTAATAGGTATACCCATTTTTTGTTCGGATATTGACAAAAAAAATGTACATTGTTATTATCAATGGTAAGTGTGATGTGTAATTTCAGATAGTAAGGAAGGTTTTCTTAAATGAGAAGACAGGTATTATCGCTTCTGGTCGAGAATAATCCGGGTGTGACGAGTCATATTTCGGGGCTGTTCAGCCGCAGAGGCTACAACATTGACAGTTTTTCCTCGGGAGTGACAGCGGATCCGCGCTATACGCGGATTACGATTGTGGCGAGCGGGGATGAACAGATTTTAGAGCAGATTGAAAAGCAGCTTGCCAAGCTTGAGGATGTGGTCGACATTAAGAAGCTGGAGCCGGGCTCGTCTGTGACGCGCGAGCTGATTATGGTCAAGATACGCGCCAGAGATACGGAACGCCAGCCGATTTTAAATGTGACGGAGATTTTCCACGGCAAGATTGTCGATGTGACACACGATTCCATGGTGATTGAGCTTACCGGGCATCAGGATAAGCTGGATGCATTTCTGGATCTGCTGCAGGGGTATGAGATCCTGGAGCTGGCAAGAACGGGAATTACCGGTCTGTCCAGAGGAACTGCCGATGTGAAGATGATCGACGAAAACGGACATCTGCAGAGTTTGTAATACATACTAATTGTGAACGAGCGGCAGACATCACAGATGCTGTTGCTATGTATAAAAAATGGAGGAAAAAGATATGTCAGCAAAAATATTTTATCAGGAAGACTGTAACCTTTCACTGTTGGATGGTAAGACCATTGCCATCATTGGATACGGAAGCCAGGGACATGCACATGCATTGAACTTAAGAGATTCCGGATGCAAGGTCATTATCGGTCTCTACAAGGGCAGCAAGTCCTGGAAGAAGGCAGAGGAGCAGGGATTTGAAGTATATACAGCTGCAGAGGCAGCAAAGAAAGCCGACATCATCATGATCCTGATCAATGATGAGAAGCAGGCGGATCTTTACAAAAACGACATCGAGCCGAACCTTGAGGAAGGCAATATGTTAATGTTCGCACATGGATTCAACATTCATTTTGGATGTATCGTACCGCCGAAGAATGTCGATGTTACCATGATCGCTCCGAAGGCTCCGGGACATACCGTTCGTTCCGAGTACCAGGCAGGAAAGGGTACTCCGTGTCTGATCGCTGTAGAGCAGGATGCGACCGGCAAGGCACAGGATCTGGCGCTTGCCTATGCACTTGGCATCGGCGGAGCAAGAGCTGGCGTGCTTGAGACAACCTTCCGCACCGAGACCGAGACCGATCTTTTCGGTGAGCAGGCAGTTCTCTGTGGTGGTGTGTGTGCACTCATGCAGGCAGGCTTTGAGACACTCTGCGAGGCAGGATATGATCCGAGAAATGCATACTTCGAGTGTATCCATGAGATGAAGCTGATCGTAGATCTGATCTACCAGTCAGGTTTCGAGGGAATGAGATATTCTATCTCCAACACGGCTGAGTACGGCGATTACATCACCGGACCGAAGATCATCACAGAGGACACCAAGAAGGCAATGAAGAAGATCCTCTCCGACATTCAGGACGGAACCTTTGCAAAAGAGTTCTTACTGGATATGTCTCCGGCAGGAAGACAGGTTCACTTTAAGGCGATGAGAAAGCTTGCTTCCGAGCATCCGTCAGAGCAGGTCGGCAAGGAGATCCGTAAGCTTTACAGCTGGAACAACGAGGCTGACAAGCTGATCAACAACTAAGAGCTAAGAGCGGAGAATGAATCCGCAAAAAGAATAGAGAATCTGCCGCATGGAGTGCGAAGTGCTTCCGGCGGCAGA
>UMDC01036614.1_pt1 | contig 11191 bp, 10 predicted proteins | sample 1964391 | NCBI WGS metagenome assembly UMDC01 (sample SAMEA4835984, study PRJEB28245) | human gut metagenome | biome: gut microbiome; material: fecal sample | place: Denmark | collected 2008 | reverse complement strand
ATATCAATCTTCTTAGAGTTCTGTTCTGCAAGAACTTTTGCCTTTTCAGCCTCAGAAGCGATAGTTGCCTTACCAATACCCTCATAAATCTTAGCCGTAATAGAATTAATTTCAGACTTGATAGGGTCAGCATTAAACGCTTCGATTTCAGTTTTTGCATATTCCTTCTGTTCATCAGTAAAATCAGCCAGAGCAGTATTAAGTTCAGACTTCTTCTGTTCTACCTTAACAGCATTAAGTTCATCCGTAAGTGTATTCTTTTCAGCAGAAATTGCTTCTACTTCACTCTTTGCTGTTGCAAGAGACGCTTCAAGTTCAGATACCTTTTCTGTTAAAGAATTAACTTCTGTTGCCTTAATTTCAAGAGCAGAATTAAGTTCAGCAATTTTTGACTCAAATTCCTCGGTCTTACTATTGCACTCAGAAATAGTAGCCTTAATGGAATCTGTAATCATACCAAGTGTCTTTTCATCCATTGTTATAGATTCCTCCTTAATATCATTTTTTTTATTATTCAATTCAAGTAGTGAAGCTGTGTGGTCGGATGGCTGAATACCACAGCCAAGAAGAGCATATCCAGAAAATTCAAATTCAATAGGTATTCTTCCGAAATCTTTATATCCGTATAAATAAACTATTGCTGGGTTATGCTCGGTTCTTACTATTTCAACACTACCATAAATTGTTTCATTGTTAGATAGCTTTTCAGATAAAAGGTCAATACAGTCAGAATATCTCATATAATCTAATGTGCCTTCGCCTACAAAGACCTTTTTTGTTTCATTATTTTCATTAGCAATTTTATCAATATATGCTTTGTCAAAGTGACCTATTGTGGTAGCATTGCTTAACAATGGAACACCATCTTTATACTGACCTGTCTCACCATGACCAAGAATATCCGTTTTACTATCATCTACAAATTCAACGGTTACACTTGAACCAATAAGAGTGTCTTTTACTTTTTCAACATACTCATCTATCCAAGTAATACCATTGTCGTTGTATTCTGTGCCCGTTTCATCAACAATACAAGATTTGTCATAAATCTCAGCAAGAATAAGTTTAAATCTTTTATATCCTGTTTTTTTATCTTGCTTATTATTAATTTCAAACAATTTCACCTATATCACCACCTTTCCATCAACTTGTACTCGGTTTAGGCTGATTATTGGTGTTATTCCCCTGAGTGGCTAATGTACTATCATTTGTTGCATTTTCTACGCTAGGTCTACCACCCTTATCTTCTTCGCTTAAATTATCATCACCCGAAGAATTATAAGACGTCGGATGGGGTGTGTATTTATCATCCCATTTTTCTAATTTTTCCATATCCATAAGAGATAAATATGCGTCCAAATCCCAACCAACAGAAGTGATCCATGTAGATTTACTACCACTACCAGACATATAGAGTTCTTTATTCAGAGCAACAAATTTATCTCTATTAACAAGACTTGTCGGAAGATAATAAATCTGTATTTCGTTATTTTTATCTCTTACAACATTTTTGTTTATCACATAGGATAATTCGGTTGCAATTTCTGTAATCCAAGTATAAACCTTACTAAATAATAGCTCAAGACTAAGTTGCTGAGATGAATAGTTACCACTTTCACCGTCAAGAAGACCCAACGCAAAACCTAGTCCCATAGCAATATTTGAATTAAGTTTAGGCTCAATCTCTTCGTTTAGAATATCTACGCTTGTATCAACAGAATCAATCTTTGTTCCCGCAGCAACAGTAAAGAACGATGTTCCTCCACGATTATTTTTTGTCATAACCGCACTTTTTACCGTCTTATGCTGTTCTTCTTGTTGCGTTCTGGTTAAACTACATCTTCCTTTTTCGCCTTCAGGCAAAGTTTGATAAATTATTTTGTTATTTACTTCACCTAATACACTTCTTTTTGTAGTGATTAAATAATCGTTATAAAAAATATCTATAAGAGCAGGAATTGTAATTGGTCTGCCATAGGGTTCACGTCTATCGCTTTTTATCTTATGAACAACTGTTTTGTTATTGTCTAACACAAGCCAACTGCCCGATGTTTCATTGTTCTTCCACTTTTCATATCCGTTACGAATGTCATAAGGATAACATTTAAGTTTATTTATTTTCTTTTCTTCTGTAAATTGATTAAAATAATCAAGGTCAAACGCAATTACAGGTCGATTGTTTTTGTAACCTCTTATTTTTACATAATCAACAGGTAGTGGTATCATTGCCACAGAAACATCTAAATTATTCAGTTCCATAAGCCCCGTCATTTCATATTCAGAGACAAATTTTGTATTATCTACCCCTTGGCTTTGAATATCAAAATAATAATAACAAGCACCATCTAAACAATCTCTGAATAAAAAATCTCGTATTATCCCCTTATCATTAATATAGTCAAGGACATTTTCAACTTTTTGTTTATTATCTTTAACCTTTTTCTTGCTCTTACCAGTTGATGTAAGAATATGAGAAAGGCTAGGCAAAGAAACTATATAGTCAACGGCATTTGACACAATGGGGTTAGTATTATATACTTTTCTGCTTAAGTCTCGAATTTGTTTGTTATTAACTATCGGATTAGATAATATTGATTTAATTTGTTCTGGTGCATAATTAGAAAACAAATCAAAATTTATATTGGCATATACTATATTGCTCCATTGAGAATTAAATTCATAAGATTGCTCCTTTTTTTCTATATCACCCATAACTTCACCACCTTTCTCATCTTTATAGTTAAGTGTTTAATTTATAAAAGTTGCATAATCATAATCAGAGTTATCTATTTCTTGTGCAAATTTATTTACATACCATAACATATAAATCATTGCCGATACACGGTCTTTATCTATTTTTTTTACAACCTTATCAATAGTAATTCCACCATTATTAAGGTGCTTCATTTTTAGATTAGCTGCCTCTTCTATAAAAGCATCAGTTTCCATAAATGGTCTGACATTATCGTCAAATTTATCCCATTCTCTATCTTCAAAATCACAATCCTGACGTTTTTCAAGAAGCTTTAATTTCCCACTATCCACCATATCTATAAAAATTGTTACTATTTCACTCTGACAACTTTGTGCTTTGAGGTTATATAATACTTTTGGAGAATTAGGTATCTCTGGTGTATTATCATCGTTCATTGTGTCCCAACAACCTATGCTTTCTTCTGTTATAGGGTCAAACGATTCCTTCAACAACTCATCAACTAAACCTGCACCAAGACCATTACCATCTACAACAACAGCTTTGGCATTGTACTTTTTGAATATCTGCTTTACTTTAATTGCTTGCGCTGTGAAGTTTAATATATTAGGAATTTTAATAATATTTACGACATCAATAGATACAATTCTGCTTTTATCAGCACTTCTTCTCACTTTACCAACAACAACAGACGATTGGTTATTTGATGTTTTCTGACTTCGTGCTACGTCAACTCCGAGATAATATTCATCTGTTTCGTTCTTTGATTCTATCACTGCTTCCGTAAGAGTACGACAATTCATCAACCTATTTATATTTACTAATGCTCCATCAGAGCAACCAACCCATTCTTGTTCATAGTTTTGTGCAAAAGCAACAACTGATGAATTTTTCTTTTTTGAAAGTATTTTACTTTTGTTACTACCTCTTCCATACCAACATGGAAGTTGCCAGTTACTTCCAAGAACAATTTTCCCCTTCAAATTTTCCATATCATCAATCATAGTAATACTACGTTGGTATTCGTCAGAACCTCTAAATCCTGCTGTTGTGAAAAAATGAATTTGCTGATTTAACTCCATAGGGTCAACGATTGCCAGTTTTCCAACTGTAAGTCTGGGAACTTCAACAACAGGTTCAAGTGCATCTTGAAATAATACATTATTCAATAAAGCTGATTCCTCTATCTTTAAACGCCTACGTCGTTGTCCTTTAGTAGACTGAGCATTTGCAATAGCATCAATAGTTGAACCATTTTTAAATTCAATATACGCATTACCTTTAGAAAATTTAGGGTCATTTTGGAGTTCATTCTTTAATAAAGGATATAACTTTGATATTTCATTCCATTTTGCTTTAAGCAAATCAGCAGCATTCTCTTTTGTCTGCGCCGACAATGCTAATTCAATGTTAGGAAAAAACATAGCTACAACAACCATTGACAAAACCTCATCAAATGTTTTACCATAGCCACGAGAAAATACCCCATACATACTCATAAATCTTACATCACAACGCAAAAAAATTCGCTGGTCTAAATGTAGATTTATACCGCCTGTTTCGGGCTTCATTAAGTCCAAAAGTAAATCAGGATAGAATTTTGCCCAACTTATAAAGTTGTAATAATTATGAAGATTTTTACCAAAGATACTATCACTATTTTTTTCAAACTCTTTTATTCTCTGCTCATTCATTCGTCATCACCGTTTTTATAATCCTTTGGCAATTTTATAAATGTTTCAACAGAAGGTCTGTTTTTTTCAGAGGTATCATCTGTAAAAATCCCATAAGGGTCTCCATACTGAGATAAATAATCGTCTTTCATCTTATCATAAAAAGCATATACATCTTTATATTCGCACAATGGAAGTCCTTTAAGCCTGCGACAATAATTTATGTAACACCAAATAATAAAATCCGGGGCATCATTGGGTTGATACCTAAATTTGGGGAGTATTTCAATTATATCAACTGCTTGTTCACACGCCTTAGATATTTCAGAAATACAAGTTACACCACCCTGTAAATCAGCTTGCGTAAGTTGTTTAGGTGTAAGTTTTGCTTTGTCTGCTGCCTCCTGAGCTGCTTTGTTCCATTTGTCTGCGCTCCCTACGTCCCCTTGTGCCGTAGCTTCCTCTTCTTTTACTTTAAAACGTACATATGTAGCAAGTGCTTCCTCATGAAGATTAGTTTGGATCGAATAGTTTTCTTTTAGTTTGTTAAATTTTTTAACCATTTTTCTATATTGAGTCTTTGTATAACCATCTCCAAACAAATCTAGCACATCATCAGTAACTACAAAATCATCAACTTGTTTTACATAAACCTCTTCATTTCTACTTACAGTTCTCCCAGTTGTTGTAACCGCCGAGGAAACCGTTTTACCTTGAGATAATAAATTTATAGAATCAAGAAAGCCTAGTCTAGAATATTGTGGCAAAGTGCCGATATTTTTAAAATAGCATCCAATTATATCGGTTCTACCTTTACCAAGTTCAACTGATTTTTGTACTTCTTTTATTGCAGAATCTAATGCTTCGGGGACATAAGGTTTATCCATTAACATTAACTTTTGTTTAAACATCTCGACATTTATAGTACCATCTGGATTGCACGACCCTGTTTTAATACAATTTTTACAAATATCATAAGTTTTGCCATCACTCGAAACAGATGATACTTTTGCAGGAGATGATGAGTTCACAACATAAAACTGTGATAAATTTTTTTCTTTCCCACATTCTCGACATATTTTTTTCCCAACAGGCGGTTTAGCACGTTTCTTCTGTGGCATTATCCTACCTCCTTCTGTAATAATTGATTAATAAGGATATTTTCAATATTATTTTCTTCCCAATAAGGGATAACTAATAATTTTATATTTTGATTAAAAGCATAATCGGCTTTCATTTTGTCATATATTTGTTGCTTTTTTAGATTTTCAATTGCCTTATCATTACCTTCACCTTTGAAATCAACAGGCACATAATGTTGCCTGCCATTATATTCTATTAAGATATTATAATCTGGAATGTAAAAGTCATATCTTAATTTACAGTTTCCAAAGCCAACTAAATCATCAAATCTCTTTTGAGTAACATATTCAATATTATATTTATTAAGAAACTTTTGTATTTTTTCTTCACCAATTGATTGTAAACAACCACAACTTTTAACTCCACCTCGTTTTAAAAACCTTGCTTGAACAATTGTTGTTTTCCCACAATCACAATGGCACTTCCACATTGCCCCATCATAATGTGAACCCGCATATTCAATAACTGTCAATCTGCCAAATTTTTGACCTATTAAATTTTCTGTGCATCGTTTAGCAATTAATTCTGATTTTAAGCAACCACAAGATTGATTCTTGCTCATTTTAAGCCACGAGGTAGTTCTATATGTAGTATTTCCACATTTGCACAAACATTTCCATGTAGCAGACTTGTTCCCTGATGGCGAAATATAATCATCCACTCTCTCAATCACAGTAAGATTATCATATGTATTACCAGTCAAATCTACAAAATTAGGATTTATATAATCATCATGACAACGAAAATTTGGGCAATTACGATGAGATAGCACACTAGATGGTGTTGCTTCCCATTTAAATCCACATTTTTTACATTTAAATTTAATATTATTTAATGCGTAAGTATATGGTTCAAGAGCTATAATATCTGGTCTTTTTTTATTTAGTTCTTCTATAAATTCTTCATTTGTTTTCTTTTTCATGCCGACTCCAATTCTGACTCCATTTCTCTATCTACAAATTTATAAGCAAATACAAAAGAGGGCAGTGGAGTCATACTACCCTCAATCTTACAGTTTGCAACTCTGTAAGTCTTTGTATCCATCTCTCAATCAACCTCATGCAGTCAATCAAGACATATATAAAGCCCTACCATTACAGTAAGGCTTAATTTTATTTGATTATTTTTTATTATATTTTTAATCTTCTCTAACTTTGCTATTGAGCTTTTTCTTTATTTCATTAATCTCATTTGTAATTGTTCCATTACTCTTTCTAAAGAAACTACCAATCAGTCCCATAGTTCCATAGAATAACGGAATAACCTCTGGTGTAAATCTATCAGTTGCAAATATCATATTCAGTCCATTTGCTACAACATCACCTATGCAGAGTGACATTATCCAACCGATAAAATACGCTATTCCAAAAGCTATTACAGGAGTGAAAATTATCACAGCTATGCTAAGGAGAAATATAAATATTAAACCTACACAACCCAGACGGTCTATTAGACGAGCTTCGGAGTTTGTGAAGTTGGAATTATTATTGTTCATTTTTGTTGCCTTTCTCTATTAAAATTAATAAAAAGCTTCATCAGATTCGTCATTTGAACTATCCATGATGATATAATGATTTTTTGTTGTTGAAACGTCATTATGCCCTAAAAGTTTTTGCGCAACTTCGGGAGATTTATGTTCATATACAACAAGATTAGTTGCTCTGCTCTCCCGAAATAAATGCGGATGTATTCTGCGACCAACAATTTTAGTAAATGTATATTTACACCAATCATTAAAAGTTGTTTCACTTACTTGTGAAATTGTATTATGAACTTTAGTAACAAACATATAAGGGCAATTATCGTCACCACGAATTTCGAGCCATTTCTTTAACCAAATCATTGCTGAATCATCAAATTTCAATTTTCTTTGCTTTCCTACAATTGAAGCTCCTTTGCATCTAATAGTATGAGTAAGATAATATTTTGAAATAACATTTTTCTTATTGCCATCTTCATCAACAACTGTTATCTCTTTTTCTCTAGGTTCATAGTTGACAACTTCTTTGAGCAATTGTCTTGCTTCTTCTCGCCGACATCCTGTGCTATAAGAAAACGTTAGATATGCAAGTTTTTGCCATTCCTCCTGCTTTTCAAGTTCTTCACAAAGATGAATATATTCATCAGGAGTAAGAGGTACTTTTTCATAAACATTACCCGTCTTAACAACTTTCATTTCAGACGTAACAAAACTTCTAAATGTGGGATATTCGTCTTCATACATCATCATAATATAATTACAAAATGCACTAACACATGACTTTTTAAATCTAATTGCCGAATCAGACATACCTCTATTTGTAAGCCAATTAAGATAACGTACAAATTCTTTTTTCTTAATTTCTAAACAGGATTTATTATTAAGGTGGTCTTTGACCCAATAAAAGAAAATTCTTAATCCAGATTCATAGCTCTTTTTAGTTTTGATTGAAAGTTCTGCTTGATTTTCAAGATACTCTTGAACCATATCTCGATTAAATTGACATACTTCTTGCCACATTTCGTCAGTAATATCAGAGCTTCTTTGAGCATTTTTGCCGTCCACTATATCACCTCCCTATATCTTTTTATATACAGCAAACTAAGCTGTGAGCCATTATATCCATTTATGTATAACGGGTTTGTAGTTTTAATTTTTAATCTTCCACACCAAATTCATTTCTTAATCTTTCCACTAGAGCGACCTGACCCTTGCCAGTAATTAAAGTCTTAGGGAAAGTCTTAATCCCATAAGCTGTGGTCTTGATTACTTCTTTAACTTTGAAATATTCATTTTCAAGATATTTTTGATATGGTGTATTATTATTCATTAAATACCCACTACTTCTCAGCCATTCAAATAATCTATTTCTTCCAATGTTTATATTTTCATTTTTTACTATCTTTGCAAATTCTCCAACATCAACCGTATCACTCGATTCTGTAACGTGTTTTGCAAACTCCGTATAAGGTTTATCTTCTTCTATTTTATGTACAAGTAAAGCAGTCTTTTCTTTTACTTCCATATCAGTAAGTTGCTTACTAGCTACAACAGCGTTCTGACCACCATTATAAATCTCAAGAAGCAACTGCGCCTTTAACTGCTCATTTGAATTTATTACTTCACGCATAGCAAAATATTCACGTCTAAGGTTCTTACGAATTTCTTTTGCCTTTTCTGTTTTCATAAACCCAACAAGGAGCATATATCCCTGTTCTGAAAGAAGATAGCAATGTTTCTGCCTGTTATTAGTGATAAATCCTAAACCCTTTGCAAGGTTTAAGGAATTGTCATTAGCCATTAAGTCAATAATATCAACTCCAGTTTCAAACTCATCAATATTATTGCTTATCATTTCATTGATTTTATCAATTCTTGCACTGTGTATTTCAGCCACAGTATTAACCAAAATACATTTCTTGTTTTCTCCAAAACCACCCTCAACAATAGGAATTTCTATCCCCATAAAGTTTTGAGTTCCTTTAACAATAATCTCATTTTTCATAATTTTAATCCTTTCTTCACACTAAGTAGTGAACACTCAATATCTATCTTTGTTATTTGCCGATAACGTAATTGTTATCTGATGTGAGATGACTACGGCAATAGTCATCTCGAAAAGGATTATACTATGAAAATAAAATTATCCTGAGACGAATAATCATCTCACATCAAATAACAACTTATAAATATTTATAAAATAAAAGTCATTGCATACAAAACAAAACAGATAATCCATAAATTATCCATGTTGAACATCTGCAATATGTTTTTGAACAGATATTTTAATAAAAATACCAGAATCTCTTTCTACACATGGTAGATGAGCTATCAGAATAAATCTGACCTCGACTAGCAAGTAATCCTTTTAAGGACTTGGAGCTGATAGTAGGAATCGAACCCACAACATTCTGAGTACAAAACAGAAACTCTACCAATTGAGTTATATCAGCTTATCAACTATACCCTTTAAGGTATAAATAATCATATTCATCTAAAAATCATACCCGATAAGGTATAATCAGTATAACAAATAAGCACCGCCCTATCCCATAGAACGGCACTCATCTGTTACGGATGATGCGAAAGGAGTTTTATGCAAAATTAGCAATTTATGAATTTCACACGTCCAGCACAAACGTGTGCCGAGTTGTTTTTATTGGGGCTACAACATCGGAAACCATACCCACAAACATGAGTTTATAGTCATACGGATTGATTGGACTTTACATGATTGTTTTCGGCTCATATTTTACATCTCTGCCGCAAAGAACCTGGGTCATGTACCCGGGCGTTGAAGCTTACTTAAAAATTCTTTCTTTTCTTTGTCAGTCATATCAGAGAAATATCTAATTTTAATAGATTTGACAGACTCTCGTCTATCCTTTTGTGACATTTCAATAGCATTAACAAACTTCTGAGCCATTTCTTCTGTGTCAATAACAAAATTCTTGGTCAAAGACGATGTCGGCATAATAATACCTCACAAATTTATTTATCGGTGGGACACCGTGAGATTTGCACTCACACCTAAAAGGTCTACTGCAAGGACGCCCCATATAAAAGGTTTTATCATATCATCTGGATAACCATAAACCAGACCCACCCACTACACATTATAAATGTGGTTATTTCGCTGATATGTACACTACTAACATAAAGGTTGGAATATTATTTATAGACGTAACCATAAACGTCTTCCCCATTCCGTTCATTAAGGTTGGTTAACTTCCTGTAAGGCTGTGATATAGTCAGACAGCACTATTGCACTGCCTGACCTCACATCTATCAATTATCTGTACAGACAAGAGATATTCTTAATTTTATGGATTTTACCCTAATCTATTTTTATTTTAACACCTAGTATCAAAAATGTGCATTTCCTTAAATGTGATCAAATGTGCAAAAATATCATTATCACATTCAACATCAACATAAGAGATATCACATTCAGTATCAAAATAAACTTTCTTATCTCTGTTCACCATAGGCTCAATGAAAACATCAGTAACACCATCAATATCTACAAACGATATTACATAATCACACCAGTCCTCATCGTCTATATCAATTTCGATAAACTTATACTTGTCACCTACACAATTAGTAACACATATCTTCAAAAAATCTATTACCTTTGTGCGGGGCACAATAATCGAAGTATCATTCTTACTGTTACTCAATGCTTCAGTAAACACATCGTATTCAGTCATCTTTTCTACGAGCATAAAATTCTCCTTATGTACTTTATCTTGTTTTTTTTAAATTTTGTTTTATGTTCTTGTATATAAAATTCTTATACTCAGATTACTTGGTAGGCTTATGCTTCTTGGGGTCATAAGTCTCAGCAACGGAGTCCTTCAGAGAGCCACTAAACTTAAACGCCGGAACAAGTGTGTCTGTAGTCTTCCACTTCTCACCGTTGAAAGCAGAAACACCTTCACGACCTGCCTGAAAACGAGTACTAAATGTACCAAGACCATCAATCCTGATAGTATCACCAGAAGTAAGAACCTCTGTAATAGCCGAAGTTACAGCGTCAAGCATATCACCACATACTCTCTTGGAATACTCCTCGCCAGTTACCTCGTTTACCTTAGTCTGAATAACATCAATAAAATTCTTCTTTACCATAATTTTAACCTCTTTCTTTGTTTTCTTTTGTTGTTGTTTTTATTAGAG
>UMDC01057366.1_pt1 | contig 11215 bp, 8 predicted proteins | sample 1964391 | NCBI WGS metagenome assembly UMDC01 (sample SAMEA4835984, study PRJEB28245) | human gut metagenome | biome: gut microbiome; material: fecal sample | place: Denmark | collected 2008 | reverse complement strand
TGTGCTATGAGGCTCGGTTCAGCGGTGTGGACGACGGCGAGACAGCCGGGATAGACTTCGCCGCAAACGACGGGAGCGGAACGGTGATACGCACCGTGTACAGCCGGGGGCGCATAGTGTCGTATCTCACCGGCGCGGACGGCACAAAGGAGCTTGCCTCCAAGGATGTAGGACAGCTCGGAAGGGTGGCTCTGCGCGTGCAGTACACTGGCGTGCGGTTTCACGTCTTCATGCTCCGCGACGACGGTGAGGCGCGTCTGCTCTACAGCGCGGAGCGCGACATGCGCCGCGCCGACACCTGCACGCGCTTCTCGTTCGGTGTGCGCGCGGAGCTGCCTGAGGGCGGAAGCGTGAGACTGGAGGACGCTCGCAGTCTGCTGGCATGCGGCACCGGACAGGCAGACCCGCAGGTGGTGCAGCTGAAGGACGGCTCTCCGCTCATACGCGACGGACGGCTCTATGTGTGCATGACCACCAGAGGATTCGAGCGCATATGCGACTCGTGGCAGGGAGTGTACTCCATCGGCACCGACTCATACGACCTGCGGCTCGAGGGCGCGCTCTTCTTCGGCAAGGGCGACGGACTGATGTACGGCTTCCACGCCACGAAGATGGTGTACGACGAGGACGCCGGACGCTTCCTGGTGATGACCACCACGCATGAGGACACCCACACGCTCGCCTTCTGCTCGTCCGAAGCCGACCTGCTCCACGGCATGCATTATCTGGAGTGCGAGGAGCTGCCGTTCCCCCACAGCTACTCCAACGGACACGGGTTCAATACCGAGGACCCTGACTTCTTCTTCGACAGCGGTGCCGGGAAATGGCGTCTCGCCTACTGCGCGCTGAAAGACGGATCGTACGTGACGTATCTCTGCGAGAGCGACAACTGGGACGGACCGTACCGGCAGGTGGCTGAGTCCGACCGCAACAACAACACCGGGATAAGGATAACGACCGTGGGCGGGAGGCGGCATGTGCTGAGCGGCGGTCCGGGCACGACGTTCTACATCTACGACTATCCGTCGCTGCGGTGTCTCGGCACGTTCAGCCAGCAGTTCCCCAACGGCGGATTCAGGGGTTGGCCAACCATCGTTCCCGTGCCATACGGCAACTATGAGCGTTACCTGTGGATAACATTCGACCGCGGAGCACAGACCGGCCGCTATTCGTACGGCACGCTTTACTTCTACCTCGGTGACAGGATGTGGCGCCGCCATGACCCTGACGGGAGCAAACGGCATTGACCGCGCCACATTGCATTCCCCCGCTCACACCCCCGCATCCTAAAAGTAGAGACGCAAAATCTTGCGTCTCACAAGTAGGTCAGCCCAATACATATTGATGTATATATTCATTTTATCCCGCTATTGGCATAAAGTAGAGACGCAAAATCTTGCGTCTCACGGTTAGGTAAGTCCAATTTTTATTGATGGGAATATGCTGATAGAAATTGAGTTCGTTGCTCGTGAGACGCAAAATTTTGCGTCTCTACAGGCTGACGCCATTGTGATGGCATGATGAGGATTTTTGTTTTATACCGCTGTGTGCTAAAAGTAGAGACGCAAAATCTTGCGTCTCACGAGCAAAAATTGCTATTAAAGCAAAGCGAATAGCATCGGTATGCTTTGCGCTTACCTCCTCGGGAGACGCAAGGTCAGCCCAATTTTCATTGACGGGAATATGCATATAATAAATGTGTCCGTTGCTCGGGAGACGCAAAATCTTGCGTCTCTACAGGCTGGCGCCATTGGTATGGCATGGGGGAAAATATCTTGCTGGGCGGGGACATCCATTTTCCGCAATGTCAATATCGCATCACCCTCAACACGCTTTCACGTATGTGTCATATCGCGGGCATGGCGCGGAATGAATAAAAATACGTTTCCGACGGTAAAATATTTTGACAAAAATAATTTCATAAACAGAATATGATATACCGGAAAAATGTCTTTTACGATACCGAAAAAGTGGAACGGAGACGCGGCATGCTCCGGCGCGTCACGCAGGAAAGCCTGTTCCGAAGCACCGTAACGGCTCTTTCGCACCGCAAAAAAGGCTGAACGGCAATGCGGAACGGGCTTTTCGGACTTGCGGAAAAGCCTGTTCCGCACGACGGGAAAAACAATATCAGTCCGTTGAAAGGCATAAGCCGTTGTATATCAACACATTGACAAGACTGTCTGAAAACCGCGCGTACGCCGCCACACATGCTCCCGTACGCGAAAAAACAGCTCTCGCGAGGTTGACGTTGTTGCCGGATGAATAAATATTCACTATCACCGCATGTTTATGCAAAACCCGTACTGACATGCGGCGGCACCATAACCACAACATGTCATTATACCGCCGGAGTACGTTCCTCACCCTATTCACATGCCCTTCAACACTCCTCCTCACCGCTGACGGCATATTGCCTGCCGCTTCCGCACGGTGTAGTCCGCCTCAACTTCGGCAAAAACGTAAGCCTGTATGCCTTACAGCGGCACGGCATATGTATGCAATATGACAACCGGTTGCGGACAAGCCATGACCGGCAACGACCCCGCCGGACGCGGAAGGGCGTGAGCCGGACGGCACGATTGCGGCACACGGGGACGGCGGAAGGAAATTATTTCAGCGTTTTTCTTTGATTATTAGCCGATAAGCATTACTTTTGCGCATGTTTCGCACACCCCGGCGGCTGCGGGACACTCATCATCCTGAACGGGCGGAATGGAATCACTGAAAGAAAAAACGGCAAAAGGACTGTTCTGGGGAAGCATGAACAACGGCGTGCAACAGATTGTGGGCGTGGTGTTCGGCATCATCCTCGGACGGCTGCTGTCACAGTCGGACTACGGCATGATGGCAATGATAAGCGTATTCTCGCTCGTAGCCACGGCACTGCAGGACAGCGGTTTCCGCACAGCCCTCACCAATCTGCACGACCCTAAGGACAGCGACTACAACTCGGTGTTCTGGTTCAACATAATAGTGGGCACGCTGATGTATGCCGTGCTCTTCTTCTGCGCGCCGCTCATAGGACGCTACTACAACGCGCCCGACGTGGTGCCGCTCTGCCGCTACGCCTTCCTGAGCATCATCATAGCGTCGCTGGGCACGGCTCAGTCGGCTTATCTCTTCAAGCGTCTGCAGGCGAAGCAGCAGGCGAAGGCGGCTATGACGGCAGTGCTGGCGTCGAGCGTCACGGGCTCGGTGATGGCATGGCAGGGCATGGCATACTGGTCGCTGGCTACGCAGGGACTGGTGTATGTGTCGATAAACACGTTCATGCAGTGGCACTACTCGCCGTGGCGGCCGTCGATAAGAGGCATAACGTTCGAGCCGGTGAGGCGCATGTTCCGCTTCTCTTTCAAGATTCTGGCAACCACCATCATGACCCACGTCAACAACAACGTGCTCAACATCCTGCTGGGACACTACTTCTCGCCACGCGACACGGGCGTGTACAATCAGGCTTATCAGTGGAACACCAAGTGCTCATCGCTCGTTCAGAGCATGGTGGCGCAGGTGGCGCAGCCCGTACTCGTGGGTCTCGACAACGAGAAAGGGCGTCAGATGAACGCCTTCCGCAAGATGATGCGCTTCACGGCGTTCGTCTCCTTCCCGCTCATGCTGGGCTTCGGACTGGTGGCGAGGGAGTTCATCGTGCTGGCGATAACCGAGAAGTGGCTGCCCAGCGTGTATCTCATACAGATTCTCTGCATCAGCGGCGCGGTGGTTCCGCTGTCCACCCTGCTGTCGAACATGATAATAAGCAAGGGGCGGTCGGGCACGTTCTTCTGGTGTACGTTCTCGCTCGGCATAGCTCTCATAGTGCTCATGCTGCTCATATGGCAGCTTGGCATAACGGCGATGGTGACGGGCTACGTGGCTGTCAACGTGGCGTGGCTCTTCGTGTGGCTCTTCTTCGTGCGCCGGCTCACGGGCTACGGTGTCATGATGTTCCTGCGCGACACGGTGCCCTTCGCCCTTGCGGCTGGCGGAGTGATGGCTCTGGTCTATGCTGTGACGGCTCCGATAGCCTCCCTGTGGCTGCTCCTCGCGGTGCGCATAGTGCTTGCCGTGGCGGCATACTACGCCGTGATGCGGATTGCGAGGGTGAGGATACTGGACGAATGCACGTCGTTCGTGCTTTCAAGAATAAGGAAAAAACACTGAGCAACATGACGAAAGGAAAAACGGTGGCGGTGGTGATGTGCACCTACAACGGCGGTATGTTCCTGCGCGAGCAGCTCGACTCCATACTGCGGCAGACCTATCCGATAAGCGAGATAATAGTGCAGGACGACTGTTCTACGGACGACACCATGGACATACTGCGCTCCTACGCTGCCCGCGACAGCCGCGTGAGGGTGACAAGAAATGCTGTCAACCTCGGGTTCAACCGCAACTTCAGGAGCGCGGTGATGAAAGCCACGGCAGACTTCGTGGCTATCTCCGACCAGGACGACGTGTGGATGCCCGACAAGATAGAGCTTATGGCGGAGGCGATAGGCGACTATAACATATGCTACTCCGACCATCTGCGCGGCACGACGATGGAGACGGCGCACACGGTGAGCCCGCGCTGCTCGCTCGAGGCTCTGATGTTCGGCGGCTTCGCGGGGCATACGATGCTCCTGAGACGCGATTACGTGCAACGTGAAGACGTGTGGATGGAGGGCATATACTACGACTGGAGTCTCGGACTGAACGCATGGTTTCACGGCGAAAAGGCGATAACGCACATCAGCAAACCGCTAAACTGGCACCGCTCACACCCACGCGAGGCGGCACTGTTGCAGAGCATGAGCGCCGGTCCCGCACCTAAGAGGCGTCCCACATGGCAGCCATACGTCCTCGGCATAGCCCACTACCGCCGCCTGCAACGCAAACCTACGTGGCAGAGGCTCTACTCACACATAATGGAACACACGCGCCAGCCGCGCTTCAGGCTCCACCACACCATGGCGCGGCTCATGCTCAGCCGCAGTCCGCTGGCTCTGCTGCGACTCTGCGCCATATGCATGAGTCACCGCCGCGACATCTATCCAGACGCGGCTAAGGCGCGCGGAGTGATGGGAATGGTACGCGGCTTCTTCCACCCGATGATATTCGCCTACCGCTGTTCGCTGTTCGACCTGTGAGCCTCGGGCGATATGGCATGCCTTAAGCACCCCTCACCCTCCCTTCCACCGCCTTTACGCATAGTGAATATCGCACGCAAGAGACTATACATGCCGCGATATCACATCCCAACATCACGGCGTCAGCCCTGTAGAGACGCAAAATCTTGCGTCTCACGAGCAATGAATACAATTTATATCAGCACATTCCCGTCAACAAATATTGGGCTTACCTTCTTGTGAGACGCAAAATTTTGCGTCTCTACTTTCTGCAAACAGCGCGACAAAACACACATCAATATCCTCCGCATACAGCACTTTTTCAGCCTTGCATGGTGCGGACTCGAAGTTTTTCTGTATATTTGCAGCATATTATCTGCACCCGTAAAAAACGCAGTACAAACCTATATCACACATAAACTATACAAAAACAATCTGCTATGATTAAGAAATTAATGCTCATCTTGCTGCTGCAAATATCCTTTGCATCATGTGTCTGCGCACAGAAAGTAATAGACTGGAGAGCCACACGGGACAGTGTGGCAAAGCATGCCGACAAGTTCCTTGAAGTGGAAGGCGTGAAACTGAGACCGGGTATGACAATGAAAAGAGCCTTGGAGATATTTGATGCAATCGGTTGGAAACCTGATCCGTTCTATGACGTTGAAGAAGATGACCTGCAATTGCATATTCTTTACGGAACATCCTTGGGCATAAAGAACTGCGCAATGTTCATAGCACCGACAGAAAAAGACCGGAATATCGTAGGCATAATTGGCATAACCTATATTGAAAGCAATTCTTTTAAAAAACTGAAAGAAACGTATGACAAGGTGAAGAAGTCTCTGTCGGAAAAGAATTATGCGTTCTCAAGCAGGGAATATTTTAAAGACAAGGAAACGGAAAACTCCAAATCCAACAAGAAAAAGCTTCAAGCACTGGCTCAGGATGAAGCCGTCTTTGAAACGACATTTACCGCTTCAGACAATCCTGACTACAATGTCCTGGGATATGCCTCACTTTTCATAGAACGTTATAAGGACAAAACGGGTTCGTTCAATTCTGTTTCCGTGATATATTCAACGTCAGACAAATTTATAGAAGAGGTGGAGGACAATCCCGAATTTATGTTTCCAAGATAAAAAAGACTCATATACAAAAACAGAAAACAGCGTTGACTTGCGTACCAAGAGAAAGAGACACAAATATGACATGGCTTTTATCTGACACGCATATCGCACAAACATGCCCGGAAGACACAATAAACTCACTGACCGCCAGTATGTCTCCGTTAACGTAAATTGCCTCACCTTAATCGGGAGACGCAAGATTTTGCGTCTCTACTTTTAGGATGCGACGATATAAGACAGAAAGTTGCATCATTTCATAACAATGGCGTCTGCCTGTAGAGACGCAAAATCTTGCGTCTCACGAGCAACGAACTCAATTTCTATCAGCACATTCCCGTAAATATATATTGGGCTTACCTTCTTGTAAGACGCAAGATTTTGCGTCTCTACTTTTAGGATACAGAGATATAAGACAGAAAGTTGCATCATTTCATTACAACGGCGTCTGCCTGTAGAGACGCAAAATCTTGCGTCTCACGAGAAGGTCAGCCCAACCCATACCGGCAACAATCACTCCACAGCCATACCATTCCTCCCTCGTGAGACGCAAAATTTTGCGTCTCTACTTTATTCCGACAGCGCGACAAGACATACATAAATATCCGCCGCAAACAGCCATACCGCAACACACCATCATCATCCCCGACATCCGCAATTTATTTTTCTTGCCTCCGCAAACAGCACTTTTTCAGTCCTGCGGAGCGCGGACTCGAAGTTTTTGAGTATATTTGCAGTATGTTATCTGTACAGGGCAAGTAAGCAGAACGAACCTTTATACAGTATGAACTCTGTAAACACAACCTGCTATGATTAAAAAACTTCTATTCATCTTTTTGCTGCAACTATCCTTGGTATCATGTGTCTGTAATCAGACAAAAAACAAACTGATTGCCTCCAGAGACAGTATAGCAAACCACACAGACAAGTTTATCACCTTTAAAGGACTGGAACTAAAACACGGAATACAGATGGCTGACGCATTGAAAGCGTTAGAAGCAAAAGGATTTAAGCGTTCCGAACAATTTGATTATAAGAAAAGAAAATATCATATATATAGTTTGAGGGGAACATTTTATATGTACAGAGATTGCAACATTACGATTTACCCAACGAAGAACGACAAAGACATCTTTGGCGCAATTTCAATATATCTACCTTACCGCTACTCTTTTAAAGAGATGAAAAAGGATTACGATTATCTGAGACATGTTTACGGGAACAGGTATCATATGGTTTCCGCCACAGTATCATTTGATGATAAATGCATAGATGAGAATATGCTGGACTCGGTAAAGCCCAAGAACTTTTCTTATGACCATGCCTACCTTATGACAGAGTTTCATATATCAGACGACAAACTGGGTGAATTGTCAGGTCTGATAAGACTGAATACGGTTCATATTACCCCACAAAACAAAGACGTATATTATGTTGTCATTACTTACAGCACATATGTCAATAATTTAGAACAGATTAATGCAAGGCATGGCTTGTGATTCCCCACAAATAAAACAAACATACTTCAGACAATCATACAGGATATCCAACATATTCATACATAAGATAAAGACATACATATGAAACAAAATATAGCCGTGATACTGGCAGGAGGAGTCGGCACGCGACTCGGGATGTCGACACCGAAACAGTTCTACAAGGTGGCGGGAAAGATGGTGGTGGAACACACCATCGACGTGTTCGAGCGCAACCCGAGGATTGACGAGATTGCCATAGTGTCGAACCCGATGCTCATTGCCGACTTCGAGAACATCGTGCTGCGCAACAAATGGCGCAAGGTGAAGAAGATACTCAAGGGCGGAAAGGAGCGTTACGACTCGAGCCTGTCGGCAATCAGGGCTTACGGACAGAGGGAGGTGAACCTAATCTTCCACGATGCGGTGCGCCCGTTGCTGAGCCAGCGCGTGCTCGACGACGTGATTGACGCGCTCGGGAAGTATGAGGCGATAGACGTGGCGGTGCCGTCGGCGGACACGATAATTGAGGTGGAGGGCGACTTCATCAGCAACATTCCCGACCGGTCGAGGCTCCGCCGAGGACAGACTCCGCAGGCTTTCGACATCAGAGTGATAAGAACGGCGTACGAACTGGCACTGAAAGACCCGGCGTTCCGCACGACGGACGACTGCGGAGTGGTGCGCCGCTACATGCCGCAGACACCGGTCTACGTGGTGAGGGGTGAGGAGAGCAACATGAAACTCACCTATAAGGAGGACACATACATGATGGACAAACTCTTCCAACTGAAGAACACGGAGGTGGGAACGGCAATGCCTGACGCACGGTTCTTTGAAGGAAAGGTGGCAGTGGTGTTCGGAGGAAGCTACGGAATAGGCTCCGACATCGTGCGGATGCTCGGCGAACGCGGTGCGAGGGTGTTCGCCTTCTCGCGCAGCATGGGCGGAGTGGACATCGGCGACAGGCAGTGTGTGGACAGCACTCTGAAGCGCGTGGCTGACGAGGCGGGCAGGATAGACTTCGTGATAAGCACCGCCGGCATACTGAACAAGGAACCGCTGGCGGCGATGGACTACTCCGTGATAGAATCGGCTGTGCGCACCAACTACATGGGAACGGTGAACGTGGCTGTCGGGGCGTATCCTTATCTGAGGCAGTCGGGCGGACATCTCATCTTCTTCACGTCAAGCTCATACACCAGAGGACGCGCTTTCTACAGCATATACTCGTCAACCAAGGCTGCGATAGTGAACTTCGTGCAGGCTGTGGCACAGGAATGGGAGGGCGACGGAATAAAGATCAACTGCATAAACCCGGAACGTACGAAGACGCCAATGCGCGTGTCGAACTTCGGAACGGAGCCCGACGACACGCTCCTGAAGCCGGAAAAGGTTGCCGAAGCCACTCTGCGGACGCTCGCATCAGACTACACCGGACAGGTGGTGGACGTGAGACGCGCCGCGACAGACAACAGATGACTTACTGAGAATATCCATACGACAGAATGAAAAATACTTTTCTCGAGGAATACAAGCGCAGAACGCTGAGACAATGCCAGCTGAAACAACTCGGCATACTGGCGGAGATAGACCGCATATGCGGCAGACACGGCATACGGTACTGGCTCGACGGCGGCTCGCTGCTGGGTGCCGTGCGTCACGGAGGGTTCATCCCGTGGGACGACGACATAGACATCGCAATGACTCTTGACGACCTTGAGCGATTCAAGAAAGTGGCTCCGAAGGAGCTTCCGGCATCGCTGACGCTGCAGACCCCGCAGAGCGAGGACACGAAAGAGCCGATAGTGAAGGTGCGCGACCTCAATTCGTTCTTCGTGGAACCGGGAGATGACTTCTCCTCAGGATATGAGAAAGGGCTCTATGTGGACATTTTTCCCTTCATAGACTATCCCGACGTGTCGCGCGGATTCGCAAAACGATATGGCAGAGGAATATCAAAGTGCTACTCGATACTGCACCGTCCGCACCGTTACTCGCTGCGCTCGGCTGCCGAACTGCCGTGGTTTGCCGCGCAATACGCGCTTTGCCGCATGGCGTGGAAGCTGGCATTCGCGTTCAGGAAGAAAGGGACTTACATGTCGAACACGCTCGTGAACAACGGCTACGGCATCATGCACCTGAAGAAAAGCATCTTCCCGCTCGGCACGATAACATTCGAGGGGCGCACGTTCAGCGCACCGCACGACCCTGACGCCTACCTGCGCGACCTGTACAACGATTATATGCAGATACCGCCAAAAGAAAAACAGAAGATTCACTCGGTCTTCATCATGCCCGAACTGATAGGACAATAAGCTCGCTTCCTCCTATTGCCGACGCCATGGTGGAGAAGCTGCTGCCTGCCGAACCGTATATGCGGCGGGTGAGCGAGAGCGTCCACATGTCGGTGAGTCCGCCTCGTATGCCCTCCGTGCTGCCGCGTGCTGCCGCGTCGGAAGGTGTTATGATGCGGTCGGCAAAGACGTCGCGCATCTGCCGTTTCACCTCTTCGCTGTCGGTGGCGAGGAATATGCGCAGGTCGGGATGGGCTTCCAGCTCGCGCCTACCCGCCTCTATGAAGAGCGAGGTGGGACTATTCTCTATCGACTCGGCGTTGTCGGTGCGGCGAATGTGCATGCCTATCGTATAGCCGGAAAAACTCTCGCGGAACGTCTCCACGCGCTCCATAACCTCGTCAACAGGACGGAATATCTTCTTGTACAGGGCATTGTCGAATGTGCCGAACTCCTGATAGCAGCTCATGTAGCACCGTCTGCCGCGCAGCCATGCCTCAAAATCGAAGTCTGTCTGCTTCAAGGGAGTGACGAACTGCTCGTATATTCGGGCGTCGAAAACAACCTTCTGAAACGCCTTGGGTATCCAGAAGTTGCGCCGACGGGGACGGTCGTTGACAAGAAAATCAAGTCCCCGAGCCTCACGAAGGTCGAAAAGAGACGTGTCTACGGGTCTGAATATGTCGTGGAACGGGGCATTCAACGCCCAGTCACGGAACCATACCACCTGCATCTTTCCCCCGACGGCACGGCACAGATTGTATGCCGATACCACGGCACGCATCCTGTTGGCAAGTCCGCCGGCAGGTATCAACATCAAACGGGTCTTGTTCATAACATTATAATGTATTGGCAAAGATAACGCAAACGAGCACAATGAGAGCTTGCTCTTGCTTTCCCGAATGCAGTTTTTATGAGACAAAGATAATGCAAACGAGCGAAAAGAAAGCTTGCTTTCACTTTCCCGAGTGCAGCTTATCTTATACAAAGATAACGTAAACGAGCACAATGAGAGCTTGCTCTTGCATTGTCGAGTGCAGCTTATCTTATACAAAGATATTAAAATAACGCTCAATACGCCTCAAAAGTGCCGATTATTTCAAAACGGACAAGTATTTTAGAGCAATAATACTTATCTTTGCATAAGATAAGATGCGGTTCGGCAATAGCAAGTCTTATAAAACTTAGTTTTCTAAACTTGCTGC
>UMDC01007687.1_pt1 | contig 11221 bp, 7 predicted proteins | sample 1964391 | NCBI WGS metagenome assembly UMDC01 (sample SAMEA4835984, study PRJEB28245) | human gut metagenome | biome: gut microbiome; material: fecal sample | place: Denmark | collected 2008 | reverse complement strand
AACTGCTGGTTTCAGCCACTCACCCAAACTTCCTTAGTGACCAGCATTCTTTCGAAATGCGGTGCAAAGGTAGAGAAAGTTTTGGACTGTGCAAACCTTTTGAGCATATTTTTTTTGTGGAATTTTTGCTTCAATCGCTAATCGATTAACTCTCAAAAATATAAGGCTGATAAAAAATGTGGCAGATTGGGGATTGTAGAAGCAGAAGATACAAAGTTCAGAAGAGCCTTTGCAAAAATAGTCCGGTAAGCTCGTTTTTCTGTTTTCGATTTTCACCCTCTTTTTAATAAGAATAGGATGTGGTTTGGAATGACCAAATTTGAAAAACATGGTTTTTCGTTTGTCTCTGCTCTCACCTTTTCGTATCTTTGTGCCTGCTAAACCTAGAAATGAAGTTGCAAATGGATACTTTATTAAAAGAAACTGTAAATGCAGCGGTGAATTCCCGATATCCGGCTATGAATTTTGAAGGTCGGAAGCTCATAGAAGAGATTCTGGTGAGAAAAGATTTTGAAAAGGGGGAAATTCTTCTTTCCGAAGGGCAAGTTAGTCATGATATCATGATTGTAGGAAAGGGTATGGTACGCCAATTTTATTATAAAAACGGAAAAGATGTGACTGAGCATTTTTCTTATGAAGGCTGTATCGTTATGTGTATCGAAAGTTTGTTGAAGCAGGAACCTACCCGTTTGATGATAGAGGCTCTGGAAGACGGTACTGGTTATCTTCTGAATCACAAGAAGTTGAATTTGTTGGCAGAGACTTCATGGGAAGTTAATATGTTCTATCGGAAGATTTTGGAGTTTTCGCTCATTACTTCTCAGATTAAAGCTGATTCGTGGCGTTTTGAAACGGCCCGTGAGCGTTATAATCAATTGCTGCAATCGCAGCCAGAAGTGGTTAAAAGGGCTCCTCTCTCACATATTGCTTCCTATCTGTTGATGACACCAGAGACATTAAGCCGGGTTCGTTCGGGTATTTTATAAGAATAAGATTCCTTTGTTTTTGAAAAAACTCTTTTTGATTTATGTCAAAGGCACAATGGAAAGTTGTGAGTACTTTTGCATCGCAAAAACAATAGGAGAATTTAGTTTTTATAGAAGAGAGAGAATTGGTTTTAAAAGGGTACAAAAAGAAACAGGTTCCGAATTTCGGAACCTGTTTCTTTTTGTTATATGCGGGTTACGGTTGTTTTTCATTCCCGAACAATTTGTTGTAATCACGTTGTGAAGCTGTTTTTGTCCACGTTTCAGGAATAAAGCGCCATTGGTTTAAGGCTTTAGGTGAAATGGTTTGCTGCTGTTCGATATACTTCATCAGATAGTAACGCAAATCCTTGTCTGTGGATGAGAGGATGCGTTTTTCCAATTCGTCTTGTGGGATGCCGGCTCCTTTAGTCAGTAGCTCGCCACCACCATTGCCACGGTAAGAGTTGACAGCCACTTTATACATTCTTGTTTCGTCGAAAGGAGTGCCGTCAGCCATGCTTAGGATATGCACCTTTTCGCCTTCGGGTTTGGTTACGTCTACAGTATAGAGGATACCTGCTGCTGAGTCGAAGTTGTAGCTAGGATTCTGGAATACAGCACGGTCCGCTGCGCCTTCACGCGGTTGGGTGCGCAACAAGAGGAGTGGATCGTCGGCAGACTTCATGCGATTTGTCCATAAGGCGTACGACATCTCGAGGGCGCCACGGATTTCTTTCCCGGAAAGACTCATGGTATATAGCATGTTTTCGTATTTGTAAAGGCTGAACATGTCGTTTACGAAAATATCGCCCGCTTTTATTTCAGCATCAAAAGACAAAGGTGCGGCCAATGAGATGTCGGCTCCGCTAATTGCAAGTTGGAGCTGGTGTATGAGGTCGATGAAAGCTGAGGGACCGAAATAGGCAGGTCGTGTAGAAATACTTTCAGTAAATTGGCCTATTCGTTTGGATACAAATTCTTCCACGTCTTTACGTTGTGAGGCGAAATGACTGATGAACTCCGCATCTGGCTCGTAGCTGTCCATCCGTACAAGTTCGCCAGAAATTTCTTTTTGGGTTACGTGGCCATCCTGTAGTGTCAGCTTTACGTCTACGGAAGAAATTACTGAGGCATTATTGGCTGGGTTAATGATCAGAACTGAATCACCTTCTGCATTGATTACCTTTTCACAGGCCAAAGCGTGATCGTGGCCCATCATTACTATGTCGAAACCGGGTATGCGGCGTGCTATGTCGGCCGAAGCGTTTTCGTTATACTTGCCATTCATCACATAGGCGTTGCGTCCTGCGTGGAAGATGCCTATTACTAGGTCTGGCTTTTCCTGTTCGCGGATAACCGTCATCCAATGGCGGGCTGTTTCCTCCATGTCATCGAAACGCAGGCCGCGCCATAGGTTTTCCGATAGCCAAGCTGGAATAGCTGGAGTTATCATTCCTAATATGGCTATCTTTATTCCATCGCGCTCCAGTATAATGTAGGGTTTAAAATGAGGCTGTTCTGTGGCTGTTTCTATTATATTGGCTCCGAGGATAGGGAAGTGGCAGTCTGATGCCCAGCGATCGAACACGGTACGGCCCGTTTCTATGTCGTGGTTACCCATATTGCCCGCATCATAATCCATAAAGTTCATCATTGCGGCGCATAGGTGTGTAGCTGTTGTATCTATATAATTATAGTAATAAGCTGTGGGTTGCCCTTGGAGGATGTCACCGTTGTCCAGTAAGATTAGTCGGTCATTATACTCTTTGCGTTCCTGGCGTACATAGGAACAAACTCTCGACAAACTGCCTGTTGCATCTTGGCGAAGAATAAAGTCGTAAGGAAAATAATTCCCATGCACGTCACTGGTTTGTACCAATTTTAGTTTTACGATTCGCTGTTGAGCCCATGTAAAGGTTGCCAGCAACAGGAATATGCTTAGAATAAGATGGCTCTTTCTCATATAAAAATGATGATATATAATTAACTTTTAGTGATTTAATCTTCAAACATTCGACTTCTGGCCAGCATGCATGCACCGATGATGCCGGCTTTATCTTTTAACTTGGATGTGACAATGACAGAATCCTTGTTTACCAGATTAAGTGAATATTTACGGACGGCTGTCTTAATGGGTTGGGTGATATAATCTCCCGTTAGTGAAAGGGTCCCACCGATTATTACCATTTCTGGGTTGAAGATATTGATGAGTCCTGCAACTTGTTTGCCTAATTTTTGGCCGATTTCTTCTACAATTTCTATGCATAGCGGATCTTCCTTACATGCAGCTTCGATTAGTTCGTCCAATGTGAGCGGCTTATTTTTTTCTTTAAGCCTGTTGGACAGGATGGAAGTTTCACCGTTCTTTATTCTTTCCAAGAATATTCGGTGGAAAGCGCTACCGGAAGCTTCCGTTTCCAAACATCCTTTTTTACCGCAGTGGCAGATGATTTCGTTGTCGAATACATTGACGTGTCCGAATTCTCCAGAAAACCCCGATTTTCCCGTGTATATTTTCCCATCAATAATTATTCCAATGCCTAGTCCCCAGCTGATATTGACGAAAATTATATTTTTTTCTCCTGTAACATTTCCTTTCATATATTCTCCGTAGGTCATGGCTCGTGTGTCGTTGTCGATGCAGACTGGGAAGCCGATCTTTTCGGTTAATACTTCAGCTAATGGACGTTCTGAGAAGTTAAACATGCTAAAACTGTACCCTGATTCTGGATTAACCCGACCGGAAATGTTGATACAGATATTCATAATTTTTTCAGGGGTTATTTTTATCTGTTTTATGAAATTTCTGATTAACTTACATAGCTCTTCCAAAGCTTCCGGTGTGTTGTCAAACTTATAAGGGATATTCAATTTTAATTCTAACATATCCCCTTTGAAGTTAATTAAAGCTATATTTATAGCAAACTTTTTAATGTCTATTCCTATAAAATATCCAGATTCAGGATTTAATCCATATATACTTGGGTGACGCCCACCGCTGGTTTCTAGTTTACCATAATCATTAATGTAGCCTTCTTCACACATTTCCGATATAAATTTGGTTACAGTAGGCACACTTAAATCTAGCTCTTTGGCTAGATCCGTAATTGTTGAACTTCCATTATATATATAATGTGTAATAATTCTCTTTTTAAGGAGAGCATTTTTACTACCAATTTCTATTTCTTTTAGTAACGCTTGTGCCATATCATCAAAATTATGAGGTTCGCTACAAAGATACTAAAAAGTTTTATTATATATATCGCTTAATAATTTTATGTATATCATATTATTTCATTATTCATCGTTTATCTAATAAAATATTTTATTAAATATTTTGCTATTAATAAAATTGTATTTATATTTGTGACGTTCTAATATAAAAATGAAAAATATGGATAGGAAAAACACTGGTGATCGTAGAGAGTTTCTAAAAAAGTCCATCATGGCAGGTGCGTCCTTGTTGCTGTCTCCGTCATTATTGAAAGCTTCGTCGGATAGTGAAATTTGGGAAATGACAAACAAGAATGGAGGGGTGATGCTTAAGTCTGATGGGTTGAAGATAACAGGTACTTTTTTGGATGAAATTTCTCATGATATTCCTCATCAGAATTGGGGGCTGAAAGAGTGGGATCGAGATTTTCAATATATGAAAGCCATTGGTATTGATACGGTCATCATGATTCGTTCTGGTTATCGGAAGTTTATCACTTATCCTTCCAAGTATCTGTTGGGGAAAGGTTGCTATATGCCTTCGGTTGATTTGCTGGAGATGTTTCTGAAGTTAGCCGAGAAGTATGGCATGAAGTTCTACTTTGGTCTTTACGATTCGGGACGCTATTGGGATACTGGTGACTTGAGTTGGGAAATAGAAGATAATAAATATGTGATAGAAGAAGTTTGGGAGTCGTATGGGAAACGTTACAAAAGTTTTGGAGGGTGGTATATCAGTGGCGAGATAAGTCGTGCAACCAAAGGAGCTATTGATGCATTTCATGCTATGGGAAAACAATGCAAGGATGTGTCAGGAGGTCTTCCTACATTTATATCGCCATGGATTGACGGGAAGAAAGCTGTAATGGCCAGTGGCAATAAGCTAACAAAAGAAGAAGCAGTGTCTGTGCAACAACATGAGAAAGAATGGAATGAAATTTTTGATGGTATCCACGATGTTGTAGATGCATGTGCTTTTCAGGATGGGCATATTGATTATGATGAGTTGGATGCTTTTTTTGCCGTTAATAAAAAGTTGGCTGATAAATATGGTATGCAGTGTTGGACTAATGCAGAATCATTTGACCGTGATATGCCAATTAAATTCTTCCCAATAAAATTTGATAAGCTGCGAATGAAACTGGAAGCCGCCAAACGTGCAGGATATGATAAGGCTATAACTTTTGAGTTTTCTCATTTTATGAGTCCACAGTCAGCTTATTTGCAGGCGGGGCATCTGTACGATAGATATAGAGAATATTTTGGTATTGAATAATAGTTTTTTTAATAGGTATGAAATCTGATATAAATTTTTCTTATTTGATATTCCTTTCTGTCGTAGCGGCTTTGGGTGGTTTTTTGTTCGGATATGATGCAGCTGTTATTTCTGGTACCATATCTCAGGTTACAACCCAATTCCAACTTGACCAGATTCAGACTGGCTGGTTCGTAGGCTGCGCGTTGGTCGGCTCCATTGTTGGTGTATTGTTTGCAGGTCAACTGAGCGATAGGTATGGACGTAAGATTACTATGTTAATAGCCGCTATGTTTTTTTCTGTGTCCGGTATTGGTTGTGCATTTACAGGTAGTTTTGACCAGTTGGTTGTAGCCCGCATTCTTGGTGGTGTTGGTATTGGGGTAGTATCTATTGTTTCACCGCTTTATATTTCTGAGATTTCTGTTGCTCATTATCGTGGAAGGCTGGTTTCTCTTTATCAATTGGCAGTAACTTTGGGTTTTCTTGGAGCTTATTTGGCTAATTATCAGCTTCTTCATCTTTCTCAGAGCGGAGTGGAGGTCGGTTCTGGTTGGATACACACAATTTTGGTGTCTGAAGTATGGAGAGGTATGTTAGGGCTTTCAAGTGTTCCTGCGTTATTGTTCTTTTTTGTTGTACTTTTTATTCCGGAAAGTCCTCGTTGGCTTGTGCTTAGGTGTCGTAATGATAAGGCGCTCGATGTTTTCCAAAAGATATATCTGCATGGACAGGATGCACAGGCACAATTGAATGAAACAGTGTCTGTAGTACAGTCTGAAAATAAATCAGATTGGAAATTCCTTTTCCAACCAGGCATATTTAAAGCTGTAATGATTGGTGCGGCCATAGCCATACTGGGACAATTTATGGGTGTAAATGCGGTGCTCTATTATGGCCCTTCCATATTTGAGGAAGCAGGCTTGTCAGGTGGTGATGCTTTGTTTAGTCAGGTTTTGGTGGGTATCGTCAATGCGGTTACGACAGTGATAGCCGTCTTTATTATAGACAAGGTTGGGCGTAAAAAGTTGGTTTATTATGGTGTATCGGGCATGGTGCTTTCGTTGTTGCTGATAGGTTTCTATTTCCGCTTCTCGGCTTCGTTGGGCTTGCCCAACAGCTTCCTGCTGTTCTTCTTCTTGTTTTATGTATTCTGTTGTGCCATATCCATTTCGGCGGTCATCTTTGTCCTGTTGTCCGAGATGTATCCCACTCGCATTCGCGGTATGGCCATGTCCATTGCCGGCTTCGCCCTTTGGGTTGGCACTTATCTGGTAGGACAGCTCACTCCTTGGATGCTCCAAAATCTTACCCCCGCTGGAACATTCTTGCTGTTTGCCCTCATGTGTGTGCCTTACATGCTGATTGTATGGAAACTGATACCCGAGACTACTGGCAAGTCGCTTGAAGAAATAGAACGTTATTGGATGAAAAAATAATCGACCTAATAAAATATATAATTATGGATTTCAAGAAATTAGCTGAACAGTACAAAACAGAGCTTATGGAGAATGTGCTTCCTTTCTGGTTGCAGCATTCCCAGGATAAGGAGTTTGGTGGCTATTTCACTTGCCTGAAACGCAATGGCGAAGTGTTCGATACAGATAAGTTTATCTGGTTGCAAGGCCGCGAAGTCTGGATGTTTGCCATGCTCTACAACAAGGTAGAGAAACGCCAGGAGTGGCTCGACTGTGCCATTCAGGGTGGTGAGTTCCTGAAGAAGTACGGTCATGACGGCAACTACAACTGGTATTTCTCGCTCGACCGCGAAGGACATCCGTTGGTAGAACCTTACAACATCTTCTCTTACACGTTTGCTACAATGGCTTTCGGACAGTTGAGTCTGGCCACGGGCAATCAGGAATATGCTGATATTGCCAAGAAGACTTTCGACATCGTACTGTCGAAGGTGAACAACCCGAAAGGCAAATGGAACAAACTCCATCCCGGCACACGCGACTTGAAAGGCTTTGCCCTTCCTATGATTCTTTGCAACCTGGCATTGGAAATAGAGCACTTGCTCGACGAAGATTTCCTGGTGAAGACCATGGATACCTGCATCCACGAAGTGATGGATGTATTCTATCGTCCTGAGTTAGGTGGTATTATTGTAGAGAATGTGCTGGCTGACGGCTCATTGTCCGACTCCTTCGAAGGTCGCCAGGTTACTCCTGGTCATGCCATCGAGGCCATGTGGTTCATTATGGACTTGGGCAAGCGCCTTAATCGTCCGGACCTGATAGAGAAAGCCAAGAACATCACACTGACCATGCTCAACTATGGTTGGGACAAGCAGTACGGTGGCATCTACTACTTCATGGACCGTTTGGGCAATCCTCCCCAGCAGCTGGAATGGGACCAGAAACTTTGGTGGGTTCATATCGAAACCTTGATTTCGTTGCTGAAAGGCTATCGTCTGACGGGCGACCGGCAATGTCTGGAATGGTTTGAGAAGGTACACGATTATGTATGGTCTCACTTCAAAGATCAGGAATATCCCGAATGGTATGGCTATCTGAACCGTCGTGGTGAGGTGCTGTTGCCTTTGAAGGGTGGCAAGTGGAAAGGCTGCTTCCATGTTCCTCGCGGACTGTATCAGTGTTGGAAGGTGTTGGAAGAACTGAGCGGACAATAAATAAAAATTGGTGGAATGAGAGGTTTGTTATTTGTTATATGCATTTTTTCGTTGTTTTCATGCCGGTCTGAGCATTATGTTGAAATATCGAAAGATGTGATGATAGATAAAGTTAAAGGGGCTTGGGCGGGGAAAATGATAGGAGTGATGTATGGGCGTTCGATGGAGTTTAAAGCTACAGGTAAACCTTATACAAATCAAATCTTATGGAAGCCGGAAATGTTGGAAGGTGCCTTGCTGGAAGATGATATTTACGGTCAGTTGAATTTTATGATGACGATGGAAAAATATGGCATTGATGTGTCTTTGGATTCTTTGGCCAAAAGGTTTGCATACGCCGGATTTCCATTATGTCATGCAAATTTACAGGCACGTAAGAATTATTTGTCCGGAATACCTGTTGATTCTCTGTCAGCGTTGAAATATAGCATTCATGCCGAAGATCTTGATTTCCAAATAGAATCAGATTTCATAGGCTTTATAAATCCGGCAATGCCGCAGGCATCAAGTGACTTGTGTGCGAAGGTCGGGTCTATAATGGCTTCAGGTGATGGATTGTATGGCGGTATGTATATGACGACAATGCATGCGCTGGCATATGTTAGTAATAATGTAGATAGTATTGTTCGTGCAGCGTTGTTGTCTATACCTCCGGAAAGTACTTATGCACAATGTGTTAAAGATGTAATTGCTGCCTATGATGAAAATCCTGACGATTGGATGCATGCATGGAAGAAGATACAGCAGAAGTGGGGTGAACACGATGTCTGTACTCCTTATCATTCTTTTAATATAGATGCTAAGTTTAATGGCGCTTTAGTGGTTATAGGCTTACTTTATGGTAAGGGAAATCTTAAGAATACAATGGATATTGTGGTTCGTTGCGGACAGGATACAGACTGTAATACAGCTAATGCAGCGGCTTTATTGGGCATTATTTATGGCTATGATGCAATTCCAGTAGAATTTAAGTCGTATTTGCCAAAGATTGCAGACAAAGTGTTCCTTCATACCAATTATTCTTATAACAAAGCGGTTTCTCAAACCATGCGGTTTATAGATGAAACGGTTGTGCGGAATGGAGGCCAGGTCTTGAAAGATAAATATAGAATAAGAGTACAAAAGCCACGGTCACCGAAGTTGGCCGAAAGTTTTGGTAATCTTAGAATGAAATATCAAGTACAGGTTTGCGATAGCAGTAAGTGGAATTTTGATTCTGATTGGCAAGACTTTGTTTATGGTGATGGTGATAACGATAAGTATAAGGTTGCCATGAAACCAGGCGCGACTTTTGAGGTAAGTTTTGATGGAACGGGAGTGGCGTTGTTAGGAAGTTGGAATGTGGATTGTGGTAAGGCGAATGTATATATAGATGATAAATTGGTTCAGGTGATAGATACCTACTACAAGGAAGAAGCCGGAAAATATGATGTAAACAGAGCATATCTGTTTTATAAATTAAATATACCGGATGGATGTCATGTATTGAAAGTAGTGTCTTCCAATGATAAAAATGAAAAATCGAAAGGAAACAAGTTATATGTAGAAAGAATAATTGTATATGATAAAAGTGGAAAAGCCAATAATCAAAAGTGATTAATAATATATCGATGTTTAACTTAAATGTTTTTGCTTATGAAAAATTATTTACGAAGAAAAACAATTCTAGTCTGTTTAGGTGGATTGTTTTGTATTGGAACTATGGAGGTCTATGCAGATGTTTCATCAACTGCGGATCTATTGGAAATTCAGCAGCAAGATAATAAAAACGTGAGTGGAGTTATTGTTGATGAAAACGGAGAACCTATAGCTGGAGCTAATATTGTAATTAAGGGTACTACAACAGGAACGGTTTCTGATATTGATGGAATGTTCAATTTGTCTGTACCTCAAAAGGGGGCGACATTGCTTGTCTCTTTTATCGGGTATGAGAATTCTACGGTTGAGGTAAGGGAAAAATCTCAATTACGGATTGTGATGGTACCTGTTGCCGAACAATTGAATGAGGTAGTAGTTACAGCATTGGGTATTAAGCGTGAGAAGAAGGCTTTGGGTTATGCAATGCAGGAGGTGAAGACAGATGCGCTGACTGAGAATAAATCCGTGAGCATTGCAAATATGCTGCAAGGAAAGATAGCGGGTGTGCAGATTGCTCAGTCGGGAACTGGTATGGGCGGTTCGACTCGTATTATCATGCGTGGTTTGAATTCTTTGAGTGGAAATAACCAACCGTTGTGGGTTGTAGATGGAATACCTATTAATGATGGTACTCAGGAGGCGGCCAATGAATATGGAGGTGTTGATAGATATGGAGCTGCTTCTCAGATTAATCCAGAAGATATCGAAAGCATTTCTGTATTAAAAGGTGCTAATGCTGCGGCTTTATATGGTTCTCGTGCTCAGAATGGTGCAATAATAGTGACAACAAAAAAAGGAAAACAGGGACAACCGTTGGAAATTGAGTATAATGGTAATTTGGAATTTAATTCAATTTACGACACTTATAATTATCAAAATGTTTATGGACAAGGCTCTGGCGGTAACTTTAGTACTTCGGCAAGAGGTAGTTGGGGACCAAAGATGGAAGGACAGCTTGTGCCTAATTGGCGGAATGTAATATACGGCGATACAAATTATAGTGATTATGCATTACTTCCGCAGCCGGATTATATCAAAGATTTTTATGAAACAGGAGTTCAATATTCAAATTCTTTAACAGCTTCTGCTGGCAACGATAATCTTACAGGGCGCTTTTCTTTCACTGATTCTCGTAATGATGGCATTACTCCAAATCATTCGATAAATCGTCAGTATTATGATTTGAATACTGAATTTAAAAATAAATATTTGACGATTGGAGTTAAGGTAAACTTTATGAGAGAGGAAGTTAATAATGCACCGGGACAGGGAGAATATGGATTGATGAATCAATTGATTAATATTCCTCGTGGCATACGTTTATCTGATTTAAGTTCTGATATCGTGAATGCGGATAATAAGATTATTAATTGGTCTGGACCTGCTGAGAATTATAGTAACCCCTATGGTTTGGTTATGAACGGTAATGGAAATAGTAATTTGCGGAATAGAATATTAGGGCAGATTCGTGCTTCTCTTCGGATTACAGATTATCTGAATTTGACAGGGCGT
>UMDC01009246.1_pt1 | contig 11250 bp, 10 predicted proteins | sample 1964391 | NCBI WGS metagenome assembly UMDC01 (sample SAMEA4835984, study PRJEB28245) | human gut metagenome | biome: gut microbiome; material: fecal sample | place: Denmark | collected 2008 | reverse complement strand
CTGCCGGACTGGCCGAGTTTGTGGGCAACTATCTGGGCCCGGCCATGGAAGAGAAAGGTATCGAAGTGATGTTCGGAACGATGGAACGTCCGAATGCCGCCTTGGTAGATACCTTGCTGAATGATCCGGAGAGTAGCAAGTACATCCGTGGCGTCGGTTTCCAATGGGCCGGGAAAGGAGCCATCGCATCCATTCACCAGCGTTATCCTGCGTTGAAGCTGTATCAGACAGAGCAGGAGTGTGGTGACGGAAAGAATACCTGGGACGCGGCATTGTACGCCTGGCAGCTGATGCAGCATTATCTGAACAACGGAACTTCGGCTTATCTGTATTGGAATATCTCGCTCGAAGACGGAGGCATCAGTCGTTGGGGCTGGGCTCAGAACTCTTTGGTAGTAGTCGATGCAGACCAGAAATCCTATCGGTATACTCCGGAATATTATATCATGAAGCACGTCAGTCACTATGTGCAACCGGGCGCTTTCAAACTGGCGGCCGATGGCGATGCAAAAGGATTACTGGCATTTGTTAATCCGGATCAGAGTATCGTAGTGGTGGTATCGAATGAATCTGCCGAACCGAAAGTATATCCGTTCTCTGTCGACGGACAAGTCTATGCTCCACAACTCGCTCCGCGTTCAATCAATACGTTTCTTTGGCGGAAATAAAGAGGCAAAGCAGGTACTTGCCGCTTCCCTAATAAGAGATAATCACCCTTAAAAATTAGGGTGGAAAAGAGAAAAAGTAGTTGTTTCATAGGAAGCAACTACTTTTTTTATGTACATTTGCTTCAAATGATTCAACTTTAATTCTGATATATATGAACAATACGAGGAGAAAATTCTTCAAACAGAGTTTGGCAGGCGCCTTGTTGTTGGGTACATCAGCGCTGGCGCACGCCGAAGAAAAGTCGCGGATTATTCCGAAGGCACCTAAGTCAGTCAATCCGTTCCAATTGGGAATGGCAGGTTATACATTCGTCAATTTCGACTTAGATACGACGCTTCGCACGATGCAGCGACTGGATGTCCATTATTTGTGTATCAAGGATTTCCATTTGCCATTGGATAGTACGGACGAACAGATCAAGGCTTTCCATGCCCGTTGTGCCGAATTCGGCGTGACCGGTTATGCAGTGGGACCAATTTACATGAAGAGCGAGGCAGAGATCGACCGGGCTTTCGAATATGCCAAACGGGTAGGAGTGAAGCTGATTGTCGGTGTCCCTAATTATGAGCTGTTGCCTTATGTGGATAAGAAAGTAAAGGAATATGATTTCCATTATGCGATCCATTTGCACGGACCCGATATCAAGACTTATCCGGATGCAACCGACGTCTGGGAACATACGAAGGATTTGGATCCGCGTATCGGCATGTGTCTGGATGTAGGCCATGACTTGCGTAATGGCTGTAATCCGGTAACTGATTTGGAGAAGTATCATACGCGTGTATTCGATATGCACATCAAGGATGTGACCGATTCGACTAAAGCCGGACGCGGCATCGAAATAGGACGCGGAAAGATTGATTTCCCTGCCTTGATCCAGATGATGAGGAAGGTGAATTATACAGGTAAATGCAGCTTGGAATACGAGAAAGACATGAAAGATCCTTTCCTCGGAATTGCCGAGTCGATTGGGTATTTCAAGGCTGTAAGTGAATTAATTTGATGACAGTGAAGGCAAGTTGCCTTCAGTAATTGGGTGATATATGAAAAAGGAGATATACTTAGGAGGCTTGTCGTTCTTGTTGACAGCTTGTGGAGGAATCAATTATGTAGGGATCGAAACCTGTAATCCGGGTGAGGTTACTTTTCCACAGGATGTCCGGAAGGTATTGATGGTGAATAATGCGATGGCGCAGCCCGAAAAGTCGGGTTATACTTATTCCCTATTGGGAGTAGTTCAGGATACGGCACAGGCAAAGGCCGACAGTGCTTTGTTCGATTTGTGCGCCGCTTGTGGAACCTCTATTCTGGATGCTTCTTATTTTGAGGATGTTCTCCTTTTTCATGATCCGTTGCGTGATTCGGGAAGCAGTTTGATGGATCGGAAACTGACGCGCGATCAGGTGGCATCTTTATGCCGTTCAAATGGAGCGGATGCTATTATCTCGTTGGATAAGATGCTTTTTGCGATGGAACGTGAGGATGTGAATGTTGGTGCCGGTTTTTTGAGTGGAACCATCACCGTGAAGATGCAAGGAATCATGCGGGCCTATTTGCCGGGGCGTGACAATGCCTTGGCTACGGTACTGATAGAAGATTCAGTCGAGTTTCAGCAGGCTGCCGAGAATTTGCGGATGTTGAATTATTATCTGCCAACGGCCAACGAGGCATTACGGATAGCGGCTTCGGCATTGGGCGGTAAAGTTTCGGGTTATTTCGTTCCTCATTGGAGTGAAGAAACACGTTGGTATTATAATAATGCCAATTCTCGTTGGAAAGAAGCGGCCGCATTTGCTTCATCTAGTAAGTGGGAACAAGCCGAGGCAATTTGGAAACGGGTCTTCGAGGTTACATCTTCGAAAAGCCAGCAGGCCAAGTTGGCTTCCAATATTGCGCTTTGCTACGAAATGCAAAGCCAATTGAAATCTGCACATGAATGGGCACAGAAATCGTATGAGTTGTTTCTGGCCTCCGAAGGCGAAAAGAACCGGAATACAGAATTGTTGAAGGCTTATGCTGAGGTACTGAAAGAACGAATTCTGGCAGATAAGAAACTAAATACACAAATAGGTAGCAGATAATCCAAATTATTACTACTTTTGGTAATTCAAATGAATAAAATAAAGAAAGGATTATAATTATGGCAGCAAGTCCGTCGCAAATACAATCGGTTTTAGAATCATTTCTGACTTCAGCCATCCAGAAAATGGTGGAAGATACCAAACTCAATGACATCAGTGATATTTATCTGCAGGCTGATGCAGAAAGTGGAGAACTGCAGGTGTATGATGAAGAAGAGAATCTGGTTGACAAAACCATCATTTTTGATTGGGTAAACAACTCGGAAGAAGAATCCGTTTTCAATAAACGTGTTGCTTCGGCTGTGAAACAAGCCTTGTCTGCTTTGGCTTCCAAAAATGTATTTGAGAATTCGCACTTTGTCAAACCGTTGTCAATTAGTCTGACCGACGAATCGTTTGTAGTCATTGAAGAACTGTTGTTCCTCGACGACGATACCTTGCGTCTTGACGATCCGCTTCTGAAAGATTTGGATGCAGATTTAGATGATTTTTTGGCTAAACTTCTTTCAGATGTCGAATAGAGTTTATATCTTTGCGGCGGTTTAAGAAAAATCATTGCCGAAATGGCTCAGTTGGTAGAGCAACGCATTCGTAATGCGTAGGTCACGGGTTCGAGTCCCGTTTTCGGCTCTAATTATAAAGCAGTTATCTTTTTAAAGGTAACTGCTTTTTTATGTCTGAATGCGTATTTGGGGATTTTCTTGTTTCCCCCATAGTATCAGTCTTTAAGTTTTACAATCATCAGAACCGGATTATCTTCTGCATCAACTTTTTTCATAACTAAATCTTTAAATCTATTCACAGCAGATTTAGGGCCTTTAGCTGGTCGCTTCTTTGATAAACACTTTTCTCCTTTATCAATAAACTCACCTGCATGAAAACTAGTCCTGATATAGTTATTCTTTTGACCATAAATTGGATACATATTTAAGAAATCAATTCCTCCATCATAATCATTCGGGAAACCATCACTTGCGAACTTATACACCTTACGTTCTTTCTTATCATAATAACAACTATGAAATTTCCACTTATAAAAATAGTGCATCAACAGTTTGTTGGATGTCTCTGCTATCTCTGTAATAACAACTTTGTTATTGATATGCTTCTCGAAGTTCTTTATATCGGCTTGTATTTCGGGTGTTATTTTGTACTTCCCCCAATTAAGTACATACTTAGGAATGAATTGGTTCAACCCATTGATCGTATATACCGTATCGTTCAGATATTCCCGTACATGCAACTGATTCTGATAGATATAAACCGGATTTATTTCTTTACATTTATAAGAAAGACGCCATTGGGAATCTTTTTTTAGGGAAATAGGAACAGATGGTATAGCTTCCTTTACTAGATTTCCTGTTTGATTATAGATATCATAAACATAATAGGTCGAATCCCGAAAAATATAACTTTCTGCTACACGTAAAAATTGTTCATTAAAATAAGATGCGACATACCTATCATCAATAGGAAAAGATGTGGACCAAATAAAATTTCCTTCCTTATCAAAAATAAGAACTTTACTAGCATCATCTATCACAATGTGATTTGAATTGAGGAAAATGTTATGTATGCCATTAAATTCTCGTGGGCCTTCACCTTTAGTTCCTATTGTACGAATGAAATGCCCTTGCCTATCAAAAAGATAAAGTGTATTACAATTATAATAACCAATTATGATATGTGTTTCGTCAAAATCAAAATACACATTCTCGCCTATCAAACATTCGTCTTTCGTTTCCAATGGAATATATTCGATCGATTCAGCAATATCTCCCAATCCCAAATCTGACACTTCTATTTCTTCCGGATCCAAGTTAATTTCAATCGGTGTCTGTGAAAAACAGTTGAAGAAATTCAAACACCATATTAAAAGGAATATTTTTTTCATATTGTTAGTAATATACGTAAATACCAATTGAAAAATGCACCAATAAAAGGATGTCCAAAGGAATAAAAGAACACCGAATTAAACAATAGGATGAATTGGGTTTTGAGCATCTTTAACGCTAAAGGATATTCCAGTCATGTTAATAAGAAATGCTTTGTGAGTGCTTCTGTCAACCATGGTAGTAACCATCCCTTTATCTTTGATAATTTCTCCTTATCGGTTGAAGGCTAACATACTTTGATGGCGAAACAGACTGGCAAAACGACTATTGCTGTGTGTTAGAGTAAACATGGCAAAGAATAAACGTTGAAGTTTTCCTTGGAGTGAAGCTTGGTTCTTGTTTGATTTTTTCAATTGAACATGTATCTTTGTGTAAAACAACACAGATAAAGAATTATATATGGAACGAACTTATATTAATGAATTTCACAAGCAATGGATAGAAGCAACGCTGCAATCAATCGAATCTTGGAAGAAGCAGCCGATCTCGTTGGAAGAGAAAAAGAGGCAGCAGGAAATGTTGAATCAACAGAGGGCTATAAGGGAAGGCAGATTGAAAGATTAAAAGAATTTGCAGCTATTCATAATTTGTGGATAGATTTCAATGCTTTGTCTTTAGTGTATCTTAATAAAGGAGGAGAAAATGAGGTTTTTACAGGAAATGAGGATTTTGTTGTCAAGCTAAATAATTTTGATTATGCTGGTGACGACCTCACTAATTTCTTTATAAGGATTGAAGCCCATAATTTCTTTTTTAGTAATATCCCATACGAAATGATAGGATTTGCCTATAACAGCCAAAACGAATTTTGTGCGGTGCTTGTCCAACCGTATGTTAGAGCAAAAAGGGAAGCTACTGAAAAAGAAATTCAACACTATATGGAATCTTTAGGGTTTATAATGGACTATCCCGATGAATACCATAACGAACAATACGAAATATTTGATGCCGTACCTAATAACGTTTTATATGGGATTGATGGACAACTTTATTTCATAGACACACAAATCAGATTGAGATAATCTTCTATACATTATTGTTTTTAAAGATTACTGTTTTTTTCTCAACATTGTATGCATTATCTTTGTTTACATAAATAGATAATCATTAAAAGCAGAAAGTATGAAGCGAGTTTATTTGTTGATATTGGCGTTGGTCGCCTGGATGGCTGTTCCGGCTCAAGCCCAGTTTAAGTGGGGTATTAAAGGTGGTGCCAATATTTCGAGCATCCATTTTTCGGATTTACCGGAAACTTTTTCTACTGATAATCTGACCGGTTTCCATATCGGACCAACAATCGAGTTGATGGCTCCGTTTATTGGATTGGGTTTTGATGCTTCTATCCTGTATTCGCAGACAGGTATGGAAATAGGTACGCAGAAGATTAAGTCGGATTATTTGAATGTTCCGGTCAATTTGAAATGGAAGATTGGTATTCCAGCCGTGAAGGTGTTTGCAGCTGCTGGTCCATATGTGGGTTTCCGCTTGGGAGGTGGTAAAATCTGGGATGTTTTGAGTGACCAAATCGAATCCAAATCGTTCAGTGCCGGATTGAATCTGGGTGCTGGTGTGGAATTGATTCAGCATTTACAGATTAGTGCGACTTATCAGTTGGGCTTAACCGACAATTATAGCGTGAAGCAGTTGAAAATTGACGGTAAAAACCGTGGTTGGATGATTTCGGCTGCGATCTTGTTCTAAGGAGATAAAAACGATTTGCAGGATACATGTTGGCTGGACTTCTAAGGTTTGGAGTCTGGCCAACTTGTTTTTTATAGAGAAAGTGCTTTGTTTGCTTGTATCTGTTTGTATCTTTGTTTCGCAATGAGTACCTACGCAGATGTCATACTCCCGCTTCCGCTGGAGAATCAATATACGTATCGGATTCCGGCCGACTTGGAGCCGCTGGTGGTCCGTGGCAGTCGTGTGATTGTGCATTTCGGAAAGAAACGCTTTTACACGGCGATTGTGGTAGATGTGCACGATCGTCAGCCGCAAACGGACTATGAAGTGAAGGAAATCTTTTCGATTTTGGATGCGACACCTATTTTACGTCGTCCGCAATTACGCTTTTGGGAATGGATTGCCTCGTATTATATCTGTAAATTGGGTGATGTTTATAAGGCTGCCTTGCCTTCAGGTCTGAAGCTGGAAAGCGAGACTACGGTTACTTATAACCCGGACTTCGAGGCTGATGCTCCGTTGAAACCTAACGAACAGGCAGTATTAGATGCTTTCGGACGGAATGTGCTCAAGCAGACGGTTTCTGATTTGGAGAAGAAAACCGGTTTGCGTAACATTGTTCCGGTTATTGCTTCGTTGATGGGGAAAGGTGCTGTGGGCGTAAGTGAGGAACTGAAGCAAGGTTTTGTCCCTAAGACGCAAACGTATGTCCGGCTACATCCCGACTGGGCCACCGAAGACCGGATGCAGGAAGCTTTCGATGCAGTGAAACGGGCAAAGAAACAAGAGCAACTGCTGGTCTGCTTTCTCGATTTGACTCACGCTTTGAATCCGGTGTTAAGACAAGAAGTCTCGAAAAAGGAGTTATTGGAGAAAAGCGGGCAAAGTGCTGCGATCCTTGATGGTTTACTGAAACGAGGTATCTTGCAGAGTTATGAGAAAGAAGTCAGTCGCTTGCAGGCTAGGATGTGTCGCCTGGAAGAACCGCATGCCTTGACCGACGAACAACAGGCGGCATACGGGAAGATCCAGGATGTCTTTGCCGAGAAGGAAGTTTGCCTTTTACATGGAGTTACTTCGTCGGGTAAGACCGAAATCTATATTCATCTGATCCGGCAGGTTTTGAGAAGTGGAAGACAAGTACTTTATCTCTTGCCTGAGATTGCGATTACTACGCAGATAACCGACCGTCTGGTGAAGATATTCGGGGATCAGTTGTTGGTATATCATTCTAAATTCTCGGACAACGAACGGGTGGAAGTATGGAATAAGCTGTTGCATGGCAAAGGTCCGATGCTGGTTTTGGGTGTACGTTCGTCGATCTTCCTGCCGTTTAGTAGCCTGGGATTAATTATCGTTGATGAGGAACACGAGACGACTTACAAACAACAAGATCCGGCGCCTCGTTATCATGCCCGCAATGCGGCTATTATTTTGGCACAGATGCATGGAGGCAAAGTATTGTTGGGCTCAGCTACTCCATCGATTGATTCGTATTTCAACGCCATGACCGGTAAGTTCGGTTTGGTAGAGTTGCCGGTTCGTTACGGAGCTGCTTCGCCTCCCGAGATGATCCTGGCCAATATCCGTGAACTGAAAAGGCGGAAACAGATGAAGGATACACTTTTCTCTCCAATCTTGGTAGAGAAGATGCGCCAGGCGCTCGAAGCCGGACAACAGGTAATCTTGTTTCAGAACCGCCGTGGCTTTGCTCCGATGATTGAATGTAAGGACTGCGGCTGGATTCCCCGTTGCCAGCACTGTGATGTGAGCATGACCTATCATAAGTTTCATCAGAAGCTAGTATGCCATTATTGTGGTTATACCATTCGTGTGCCGTCTGAGTGTCCGGAATGTCATTCGGTGAATATTCGTCCGTTGGGCTTTGGTACCGAAAAGGTGGAAGAAGAGATCGCCTCGCTCTTTCCGGCTGCACGAACGGCTCGGATGGATTTGGATACAGCTCGTACGCGTACAGCCTATGAACGGATCATCGGCGACTTTGAGAAGCAGAAAACGGATATTCTGATCGGTACGCAAATGATTTCGAAAGGACTGGATTTTGGGCATGTGAGTGTGGTGGGTATTTTGAATGCCGACGGGTTGATGAATTACCCGGACTTTCGGGCGCATGAAAGGGCTTTCCAGCTGATGATGCAGGTGAGCGGTCGGACCGGAAGACGAGATAAGCAGGGTGTGGTGGTGTTGCAAACTTCACAACCTGATCATCCCTTGATTCAGATGGTGCAGCAACGAACCTATAAAGAAATGGTTAGTTGGCAACTGACGGAACGGAGCATGTTCCGTTATCCTCCTTATTACCGCCTGATTATCCTGGTTCTTCGCTCGAAGAATCCGACAGTGCTCGACGAACTGTCAAGGCTGTATGCCGAACGGTTACGCCGGCGTTTGGGCGACCGTGTACTTGGTCCCGTTACGCCGCCGGTTTCCTATATTCAATTGCTTCATATCCGCAAGATCGTCATGAAAATCGAGATTGCAGCTTCTATTCCGCAAGTCCGTGAAATACTGGAGTCCGTGCAGCAAGAGATGCGCCAGAGCACGGAGTTCCGTCAATTACTGGTACATTATGATGTAGATCCCTTGTAGGATTCTTCTTATCTTCTTTTTTATCCGCATACACGGATTCTTTTCGTTTCTTACGGGATAAACTTTATTTGCCGCCGGCGTTTTTATATTCGCCCAGGGCGATTATATGTTCGGAGTGGGTGATTATATGTTCGCCCAGGGCGAACAAAGAAAATGCAATAGGAAAGATAAGTTTTGTTGGTTGGTTTTTCAAAATAAAGAGGATTTTCGATGAGAAGATAGCCCATAAGGGAATAACTAATAATATTGTATGAGTTTGATGTACAATTGGATAAAAAACGTAACTTTGTAAATATATCAAAGGAGATTATGGCTAAAAATATAGATAAACGAGCCGTTGAAAACTTGGAAGATAACTTCCATGGCTATGCGGTATTGCTTCACAAAATCAAGCAACGAGTATTGGTTGCCCAGCAACGGGCAATTTATGCTGCCAACGAAGAAATGCTTCGAATGTATTGGGATATTGGTGGCATGTTGCAACGAAGCCAAGATGCAGACGGTTGGGGTAAGAAAACCTTGCAACGTTTGGCTAAGGATTTGAAGAATGATTATTCCGAAATAAAAGGATTTACTGTACGTAATATGCAATATATGGTACAATTCTTCAATGAATATAATCAAGAACTTACGATGGTAAAAGGGAGAGTTTCTCCAATTACGAAATCACTGATTTCGCAATTGGAGGAATATAATTTTACCCTTCCTATTAAGCATTTAGATTGGACGCACAATCTTGTACTGATAAAGCAGGTCAAGGACATTCGTGCACGTTATTGGTATATGATGCAATGCATTACCAATCATTGGACAACACGTTATCTACAAGAAGCCATCAAACTGGATGATTATGGCAAGCATGGGGCATTGGCTAACAATTTCACTGAAACCCTGCCTGCACCGGAAGCAAATAATGTCAAATCGATGCTTAAAGACCCGTATATATTCGATATGTTGACTTTTACAGACCATTACAATGAGCGTGACGTGGAAATAGGTTTGGTGAAACATGTGGAGAAATTTCTTGTAGAAATGGGTGCAGGCTTTGCTTTTATGGGGCGTCAGTATCATATAGAGGTTTCAGGTGATGATTATTATATTGACATATTGATGTATAACACCTTTCTGCACCGTTATCTGGTGATCGAATTGAAAGATACGGAGTTTATGCCGGAGTATATTGGTAAACTAAATTTTTACTGTTCCGCTGTGGATGATATTCTTTGTCGGGAAGGAGATAACCGGACTATCGGGCTGCTGCTTTGCAAGAGTAAAGACCGTATCAAAGCAGAATACGCCTTACGTGATATTCAGAAACCAATCGGAATCTCAGATTATGAATTAGGGCAAGCTCTACCGAAAGATTTCCGAGGTAGTTTGCCTACGATTGAAGAAATTGAGAAAGAATTCGAATCTGGCGGCGGTGAATAAAAATACTAATATGCTCAATTTATGTCTATGAAAAGTTCTAAAAGTATTTCACTTCCTTATTTTTCCCATTGTATTTGAATTATGTTTGGTAAGCATATTGTACATTTCTTTATAATAGTTCAATACAGATTAACTGGTATGAGAAAATTCTCTATTACGGTTTAAATTATTACATTTGTAACAAGTTAAGATAACACTGATAGGTGTGACTATATAATTAAATGTAAACAAGTTCTAAATGAAAGAAGCTAACGATCTGTTTAATAATAAGAAATACAAAATCCTATTTGTTTGTCTCGGAAATATTTGCCGCTCACCATCGGCAGAGGCAGTGATGAAGAAGCTGGTGAAAGATGCCGGAATGGAAGACCGTTTTCTGATTGATTCGGCAGGGATTATCGGTTATCATGAAGGCGAACCTGCCGATCCTCGGATGCGTGCCCATGCTATCCGCCGGGGATATCGGTTAGATTCTATTTCCCGTCCGGTCCGAACACAGGATTTCTATGATTTCGACCTGATTATTGGTATGGACAACCGGAATATTGATGATCTGAAAGAGAAAGCTCCTGATTTGGTTACCGAACAGAAAATCCATCAGATGATGGAATATTCGACGAACGGCCTTTATGATTATGTGCCCGATCCTTATTATAGCGGAGCCGAAGGCTTTGAACTTGTCCTCGACCTGCTGGAAGATGCCTGCCGAGGACTTTTGGCCCGTGTTATTTCTTCTTCAAGTCAGGATAACTGATACGGGTGTGGTACATGATCTTCAGCTTCTCGATGAAGACTTGTTTAACGGATTCCACATCCCGGAAGGTAAGCGGAGCATTCTTCAACAATCCATCGGCAATCTGTGTCTCAATGATTTTATTGAC
>UMDC01008474.1_pt1 | contig 11294 bp, 10 predicted proteins | sample 1964391 | NCBI WGS metagenome assembly UMDC01 (sample SAMEA4835984, study PRJEB28245) | human gut metagenome | biome: gut microbiome; material: fecal sample | place: Denmark | collected 2008 | reverse complement strand
AGAGTTTCATTCATTCCCATGGTCGACTCGAGCACGTTGTACGCATCGATCGCTGCTCCGATCTCACCTTCCTGCGTCAGGGCATCCGCCAGGTAATAATTCAGTTCGCTTTTATCGGGATACCGTTTCACCAGCTCTTCGTAGGAATCAGAGGCTTCACCATACATGCCTAAATTCCGGTATAAGCCCGCCAGTGTCATCCGGTAGGTGAAGTTATCATCGCTATGGGCAACGGCACTCTTGAGCATCTCGACCGCCTTCTCGGGACGATTCCGCTGGAGCTGAAACATCGCCAGCTCATACAAGACCGGAGAAGAAGCCGTATCCAAAGACAGGCAATAGGAGAAAAGGTCGTAGGCCGCATCATACTTGCCTGCATTCTTCAGGTTGGCTGCTTCGTAATAGAAATAATCAAACTTACGCTGCTGCTCCGGAGAAAGCTGATTCAACGATGCCTGAACCGGTGTCTTGACATCCGAAGCCCAAAGTCCGGCAGGCAACAGGAGCCACAACGATAACCAATAAGATAATTGTCTAAACATAATACCTATATATGTAGAGACGTAGCGTGCCGCGTCTCCAAAATTTTCCATTTTCAACTTTCAATTGATCAGATTTTCCCTGTGTGACCGAAACCACCGGCACCCCGTTCGGTATCGTCAAGCACTTCGACCGCTTCCCATTCCACCTGTTTATAGGCAGCAATGACCATCTGGCAGATCCGCTCTCCGTCGTTCACGACAAAAGGTTCGTTGGAGAGATTGACCAGAATCACCCCGATTTCTCCCCGGTAATCGGCATCAATGGTTCCCGGTGTATTTAATAAGGTAATACCATGCTTGATGGCCAGGCCACTCCGCGGACGCATCTGTGCTTCGTATCCGTCGGGCAAGGCAATGTAAAGTCCTGTCGGGATCAGCTTCCGTTCAAGCGGTTTGATCTCTACCGGTTCAGAGAGGTTGGCACGGATATCCATGCCGGCCGACTGCGTTGTGGCATAAGCCGGCAGCGGGTGATGCGATTTATTGACAATCTGTACTTTCATTTTTCCGTTAATTTTACGAAGTGCAAAAATAGTTCTTTTGCAGGAAAATGAAAACGGCAAGATTTAATAATTCACAAATTCCATGATTGCGAGGTCTGTTAGGATGATTTTGAGCTCACGAAGTATCTTCCGTGGCGTTTGGAAAGGTGTTTCCGGCTTGCGTGGGGTTTCCCAAGGTGTTTGGAAAGGCGTTTCCAGCTCGCGCGCGGTTTCCCAAGACGATTGGAAAGGCATTTCCGGCTCGCGTGGGGTTTCCCAAGACGATTGGAAAGGCATTTCCGGCTCGCGCGGGGTTTCCCAAGGCGTTTGGAAAGACATTTCCGGTTCGCGTGGCGTTTCCCAAGACGATTGGAAAGGCGTTTCCGGCTCGCGCGGGATTCCCAAAAGACTCCGATCAGAAAACGAACAATAATTCCTGCTCTTTCTTGCTTGCAGATTCAAGGTTTTTGTTATATATTGCCACTCGGTTTCCGGTAGCAGCGGAAACGCTTTTAGGAAAAGAGAGTTTCACCTTGCGGGGCGGACTTTCTGATAAACGAACTTAAATTGGAATGCTTATGCGAAAAAAGTACATTCGGGTGGCGGATATTTCATTGTTAAATCTCACCCATACGGAATTGATGAATTTTATGGAACGTGTCTTGGCGTTGCTTCCGCTCGAAGCGGAGGAAGATGCGGGTCCGACTGACCCCAAGGGCGCGCCCAAAGTGGGGATCACCAGCGAACAGGTTAGAGACGCCCAGGATATTTTGCGGGAGATGAACGACCTGCAAATGGCATCGAAAATGAAAGCGGAGACCAAACCCAAGAAGGAGGCGGACCGCAAGCGGGATGCACTGCTGGCTTTCATTATCGACCGCGTGGATAAGGCCCGTTTCCTGCCGATCGAGGCGGAACAAAAGGCTGCCGAGCATTTGTATATTGTCGTGAAACCCTACCGGGGGGCTGGTAAGTTGGGTTATAACCGCGAGACGGAGACGATCAAAGGACTCCTGCTCGATTTGGGTAAGCCGGAGAATCAGGATGCCGTACGTGCTTTGAATCTGGAAACGTATGTGGATGCTTTGCACGCAGCGAACGAAGAGTTCGACCAGCTGGTGAAAGCCGGTGATGTGACGCGCTCTGTCCTCAACCTGACGGAGAAGATGGACGCCTTGCGGAAGTCGCTGATCGAGCTTTACCGCGAGATGATGGAATTTGCCTCAGCTACGAACCTGTTGCACGAGACGGAAGAATCCGTCTACTTCGTGTCGGGTATCAATGCCCTGATTCAGGATGTGAAGGCAAATTATAACCTGCGTATCTCAAAGGGCAAGAAGAAAGAGGGCGAGGAAGAACAGCCCGAAGAGAAACCTGACGGTGACGACAAAGGCGACAGCGGACTCGAATTCGTGCCGGTAGAAAAATAGTATGGAAGGGATACCTGTAGAGACGTGGCGTGCCGCGTCTCTACAGGTATCACATCAATTCTATACCGTCTTTTGTCACTTATGGCAGAAAACATTATCTTTGCCACATCAATGTTTGTTTATGGTTTTAGAATTTGATAAGGATTACTTGCGTGAGCTTTATGAGACGGGGCGGACATCCGACAAAAAGCACCGATTCCAGCCGGAAGTGATTGACGGCTACTTGAAATGTGTGCGTTACTTGGAATGGGCGGATCGGGTGGAAGATCTTTATCGTTTTCATTCGTTGAATTATGAAGTGTTGAAAGGCGATAAAGCAGGAATTTCATCTGTCCGCATCAATCGTAAATATCGCCTTGAATTTTCGGTTCGGAAAGTGCAGAACGAACAAATACTAACCATATCAACCTTGTTGGAAATAAGCAATCACTATAAATAGAATGGCAATGGAAGAAACAAAGAAACTTTATCGGCCGGGAGAATTGACTCCGTTTAAACCGATACATCCGGGTGAGATGCTGAATGATGAAATAAAAGCCCGGGGCATTACCCAGCGTAAATTTGCTGATGTATTGGGTTGTTCTTATTATGTGGTGAACGAGGTAGTAAACGGGAAGCGTCCCATATCTGTGGAAATGGCTTTGAAAATCGAAGCGGCTTTAGGAACGCCTGCCTATATCTGGCAGCGGCTGCAGGCTGATTATGATATGCAAGTGGCACGGAAGGATAGTAAATTATCTGCCCTGCTGAAACGGATACAATCGGCTGCCGCCATGCTCTGATGAAATAGGTTGGCAGCCACCCTCTAAAATCACGAAACGGGGGCTTTTGTGGAAGAAACCCGAATGTTTCGTCCTATATTTCATGGATTTTGGAAAATAAAGCAAGTTTTCTCTTGTTGATTCGGAAATCCTCTTTATCTTTGCAACGATTCCGTAGCCGACAGCGGTTGGCGATGATGCGGATCTTTTATTTATTGTAAGCATTTTACGAAGATTATTCCTGAGTTGAAAATCGGCAAAATTTTAAACACAGTGGAATAATGGACAGTAAATGCTTGCGCTGTGTACGTGTATGGTAGCTTTTCTTTTTTTTGAGGAGAGTTATATTATATCGTATAAGCGCGGGCTGTTGTTCTATTATTACTGTGTGGGCGTTTGCCGATGCCTCAACTTAAATAATAGACGACGAGCCCGCGCTTTTTTTATGTCTTGATGTAACCAAAGCCGGGTTTGTTCCTCTCTTCTTTGATACTCTTCGTGAAATTAATGGGTTGAATTATCCTTATTAATAACTTTAATTAATTTCATTATTATGAACAAAAAAGTACTTACACTTTGTGCCGGTTTCTTACTGGCTGGTGGTATGCTTTCTAATCTGTCGGCTGAAAAGCTTTCTGCCGTAGCTGATAATGGAAAGTATTACAAGATGGAAGAAGGTGCCTTTATAAATTTAAATGGAGGTTCTTCTGATTGGACTACTGAAAATGCTAGAGGCTGGTATTTGGATTTGAACGATAATGGTACAGCTGTCATAAATCAAAATGCTGACGATTATTGGAAAGTTGTATCTGTAGAAGGTGGATATGCTTTGGTTAACTTCGAAGGTAAGACATTAAAAGTTAACAATTCAGAAGTGTTCAAGTTGGGTGAAACTGAACAGTGGCCTACAATTCCTGAAAATCTTTCACAATTACTAAATGGTACGACTGATTGGATTGGATATTCTATTTCTTATGAGCTTGGCAGCCAAACCGAAGGATATGCCGTTGCTTGGGATGCTGTTGAAGCGGCAACAAGTGGCGATGTAAATGCCTCTTGGTTGAACTACGACTTGGCTGAAATGAATGCAATCCGTTTTGCTATTAATAACGGATCGAAAGCAGAAAATGGCGTTTATGGTTTTACGGTAAGTAATGTCTTTCGTGTAGTTTACAACAAGTCAACACAGACTTATACATTGATTGACAATGTAACTGATAAGGCTTTAGTTGCTAAAGGTGATAATGCCGGCGTAGATTCATATATTGTAGAAAAGGATGAGAAGCACGGTGCATATTTAAAAGATGCTACAAGCGGGAAATATGTTCAATTGCAAATTGAAGAAAAACCGACAACTGTTGCTGGTGCTATCTTGGTAGACGATAAGGAAGATGCTACTTGTGTTGGTTTCCAAGTTGTCTATGATCAATACGTTCCGGTTAGAGCTTTGAACGTATTGGAAAAGAATGGTTTCTCGGTAACCGTTTATTATGATGAAAAGACAGACGGTATGCACGCCGCTCACTTGAATGGTGATATCGCTGGTAATCCATTCAAAGGTCATTTGACTACCATGGTTTGGAGCAGTAAAGATAAGAAATTTGTAAATGCTACATCAGGAGATGTTTTCTATTTGAAGAACGAAGCCGGTGATTTCATCGTTGCTCAGAAATACAAAGGACAAGGTTCTGTATCAGCTCAAGCTTTATATGGCTTCACTACCGTAAAAGAAGCCGACTTGAAGCATTACTTGATCCGTAAAGCTGAAGGCAATTGGAAGCCGGGCGAAACTGAATACTTCGGACTTTTCGCTGCCATGGTTGATGGTGTTGACTTTGACGCAGATCCTAATGCTCTGACAAAAGTAGATGCTTTGACTTATTTAACGGTATGTGTTGATGAATCTAAGAATAGCTGGGCTCAAGTTGCTCGTTATGACTTCACCAATAACAACGTTACAAGTCCTACATTAGTAGCGTCAGAAAATACAGGGTTGTATCCTATCTATATTTCATTAGGTGATCGTCAGATTGTTGATTGGACTAAGTTTGTACAAAGGAGCTTCTTTACAGTAGCCAAGAAAACAAAAGATGCAAAGGATAACGGTTTCTTGGTAGCTAAGTCTAACGGCAAACAGTCAATGGGTGTAAACTATGCATTCGAAGGAGCTTACGGTAACGAATTGGAAGGCGAATGGGCTTTAACTGCAGTTATCAAGAATAAGCAAGCTGTTAGCTATACATTTACAAACCGTGAAAATCCGAATTGTACGTTTACATTCGATAACGCTCAGGCTTTGTATTATAAGGCTGGTGCAGAATATACGTACAAGTACTTAGGAGATGAATTTGAAATTAAACCAGTTGCAACAGGCAAGTTCGATGGTTATGAAATCTTGGATACAGACGATGAATTGAACCAGAAGTGGAACATCGCATTCAATTCGAATGTATTCGGTAGCAAGGCTTACATGACAGAAAACCATGACGATGCTGTAAATGCGGATTACCACGTAGTTGGTTTGACTACTGATAAAGAAGAAGCTTTGGAATTCTCTGTTATGAAGTATGCTGCTCCTTATAAGAAAGATGAAGACACCAAGAATCATATTTATCAATATCATCCGGCAGATACAATTTATGTAGTAAGCAAGTTAGGTACTTACAATGCTGCAACAAAATCTTATGCAACTGTTAAGGATACCTTGCGTGTATTTGCATATTCATTCGTTAACCAATGGAACGAACCATTGAATTATGGTAAAGTTTCAACCAACGATGAAGGCTATCGCTCATTAGTTACTTATACCAAAGATGGTAAGACTTATAAGTATGCTACTGCTGGTTTAGGTCAAGCTCATGAAGGAGCGTTGAGGTTCGCTATCCGTAAAGACGGTGAAAACTGTAATTTACGTCCGGTAACTTTCACTCGTGGAATGTTGAAAGAAACAGAATTGCCTGCAAACTGGACTTCTAAAATGTACCAAGTATTCGACAACAAGAAGGCAGGCGATTTGAACAAGATGTACGCTGGAGATGCTGCTAACGGTATCTTAGACAACATTAATCTGTACGACAGAACAGAAAATGACTGGTTCTCTATTGAAAAATCTGAAACAGAAATTTACCGTCGCTTAGCTCAGAATGTAGATACCGTATCTATCTTCCGTGATGCTAATAACAGCGAAATGTTGTATGAAAACACAACTGAAATCGCTGAAAAGGTATTCGTTAACTTCTTAGGTTTAGGTAACATCGCTCAGATGAAGGATATGGCTCCGGCTATGTTGGCTGATACTGCATACGTTCGTTACAACACTTACAAACCGCAGTATATGTTGATCGTGAACCCGACTATCCACGAAGCTGGCAAACTTTGCCCGATCTGTGGTAAGGAAGATTGCGAACACGCTGTTCCGACAAATGCTTGGACAGAAGGTCGTATCTTGGTTAACTTGGTTGACTCAGCCAACGCTTGGGATGCTGCTCACAAACATCAGGTAGGTAATCCGTACAAGAAAGAAGGTTACAACAAGTTAGGCTTCATCAATGCTATCCACCGCAGCGATTCTTTGATCGTTGGTGACAAGCAACAGTTCATCGGCAACAACGATAATCACATTGCTAAATTCCAGTTCCGTTATGTTGACAACGAATCAGGTTCATTCGTAATCGAAACAGCAGGTGGTTACTTGAAGAACTTGGGTGGCGACATCGTAGTTGTTCCGGATATGAAGAATGCAGATGTATTTAACATGACTGAAGGCTTCGAAGGTAATCCTACAGCTAACGAAGAAATCTCTGCTTCAAGCGTAGTAGTAGCAGGCGTTAACGGTGCAGTCGTAGTGAAGGGCGCTGAAGGCAAGAACGTAATCGTAAGTACCATCTTAGGTAAGGTAGTTGCTAACGAAACAATCGCTTCTGACAATGCACAGATCGCTGCTCCGGCTGGTATCGTAGTCGTATCAGTTGACGGCGAAAGCTTCAAGGTAGTTGTTAAATAATAGACGATTATAAAACAAATGTAGAGACGTGGCGTGCCGCGTCTCTACACATAAGAAATTCATAATTGAATAAATTAATTGTTAATCCACCAGCCGGTAACGGTTTGCAGAGTATCCCGCGAGGGTGAAAGTGGAATAGTTAATTAAAAGAGTTAATAGTCACAAATCTTTGTTCTGCAAAGATAAGTATCTCGTGAGAGTGAACAAGTGACGTTAGTATTAATAATAGTGTAATATAAAGTTTGTTCTACCAGTCACCTTGCGAAAGGTAAACGTAGAATCTAAAAAAGAAATCCCTGCGGTTATTTAAGCCGTGGGGATTTTTATATTTTAAGGGAAAGAAAAAAGGATTTTATCCATAATCAACTATATTTGCATAATCATTCAGGCTAACGATAATTTGATATGTTAAAACAACAGTTACGTCAACAGCTTCAACAGAAACTTTCTCCCCAGCAGATTCAATTGATCCGCTTGCTGGAACTTCCTGCTATTGAGTTGGAAGAGAAAGTCAAACATGAGCTGGAAGAAAACCCTGCCTTGGAAGAAGGCAAGGACGTGCCGGAAGATGATTTTGATACCGCAGAACATACCGATCCGGATGACAGGGACAATACGGAAGGCGGAGAATCAGACGCCGACTTAGATCTGTCATTGGGTGATTATATGTCGGAAGATGATATCCCGGAATATAAATTGCAGGAAATACGTGAACGGAGTGAAAAGAAAGAAGATATCCCGTTTTCGGTCAGTGAGTCGTTGAACGAATTCCTGATCCAGCAATTACGTTTACGCAATCTTCCTGAAAAAGAAATGAAGACAGCCGAATACATCATCGGGAATATTGACGACGACGGGTATCTGCGCCGTGATCTGGGAGCCATAGCAGACGACCTGGTTTTCCAGGCAGGTCTGGATGTGGAGGAAAAAGATATTTATCCCATCCTGCAGATCATCCAGGATTTCGAGCCTTATGGTGTAGGAGCACGTAATCTGCAGGAATGTCTGCTGATTCAATTACAGAAGAAAGAACAGACACCGGAGACACGGATTGCCATCCGGATCCTGACTGATTATTTCGAGGAATTTACGCGGAAGCATTATGATAAAATACTGCGCGGACTGAACATCTCGGAAGAGACCCTGAAAAAGAGTATCCGTGAGATTACGCTCTTAGATCCCAAGCCTGGTATTGCCTGGGGAGGAACGATGGAAACAGCCATGAGCCAGATCATACCGGATTTTATCGTCGATTCGAACAATGGTGAGATCACGTTGTCGATGAACAACCGGGGTATTCCGGATTTACGCATCAATCAGGAATATGTCGATATGTTTCACGACTATACGAGCAACAAGGCCAATCAGACCAGCGACCGGAAGAATGCCGTACAATTTGTAAAGCAGAAACTCGATTCGGCCCAATGGTTCATCGACGCGGTCAAACAGCGTCAGGAGACCTTACAACGCACGATGGAAGCCATTATCTACTTACAGAAAGACTTCTTCCTGACGGGGGATGAATCGTCACTCCATCCGATGATCCTGAAAGATGTGGCAGAACGGAGCGGATACGATATCTCTACGATTTCGAGAGTCAGCAACAGTAAATACGTACAGACCAACTTCGGTATTTATCCGCTGAAATACTTCTTCTCTGAATCCATGCAGACCGATAGCGGAGAAGAAATCTCAACCCGCGAAGTCAAGAAGATCGTAAAGGAGCATGTGGATAACGAAGACAAACGGAAACCATTGACCGATGAGGAACTGGCTGCTATCCTGAAAGAGAAGGGATATGTCATTGCCCGCCGTACGGTAGCCAAATACCGCGAGCAACTGGGTATTCCGGTAGCCCGTCTTCGGAAAGAAATCTAAAGGAGCAATTTATGAGATTAATAGCAAATATATTGTCGATCGCCTTTCATCCGTTGCTGATGGTCACTTACGGAGTCGCGTTGGCATTTGCCAGCACGTATCTGGCTGTTTATCCGCTTCAGATGAAGTTGCTGATCCTGTCGGGGGTCTTTCTGATGACAGCAGTCGTCCCGGCTATTTTTATTTTCCTGCTGGTCAAATATGGCAATGCAGGCGATTATGCCCTGACCAATCGTCGTGTACGCACGTTGCCTTATTTGCTCTACGTCGCTTCGATCGTGGCCTGTGCCTTTTTCCTGTTACGGATGTTATTGCCATTCTGGCTGGTTGTCATCCTGTTCGGTACTGCAGCAGTCATGCTGATCGCCATGGGAATTAACTTTAGGTGGAAGATCAGTGCCCACATGATCGGTATCGGCGGACTGATAGGAGGTATCATGGGAATTGCCCAAATCTATGCACTCAACCCGTGGAGAGGTTTTATCATCGGGTTTCTGATAGCCGGCTGTTTGGGAACGTCTCGCCTGATTCTGCAAAGGCATACGCCGGCACAGGTCTATGCAGGTTTCGGATTAGGATTTACAGGTATTTATATATCTTCATTATTAAGTTATTTCTATTTTTTCATTTAAAACACTTGAAATATGAATTTTCCTACAGATGTAAAGTACACAAAGGATCATGAATGGATCCGCGTTGATGGCGACGTAGCATACGTTGGCATTACCGATTATGCACAAAGCGAATTGGGTGAAATCGTTTATGTAGATATCACAACAGAAGGTGAAACAGTAAACAAGGAAGAAGTATTCGGTACGATCGAAGCCGTTAAGACGGTATCTGACCTGTTCATGCCGGTTACGGGTGAAGTATTGGAAGTAAATCCGGAATTGGAAGATGCTCCTCAGCTGGTAAACGAAGATGCTTATGGCAAAGGATGGATCATTAAAGTAAACGTATCGGATGCAGCAGAACTGGATGAATTATTGTCGGCTGCTGAATATGAACAATTAATCGCGAAATAAGATGACGCCGGTTGTTAGTATCATCATGGGCAGTACTTCGGATCTGCCCGTTATGGAAAAGGCAGCCAAGTTTCTCGATGAGATGGAAATCCCGTTCGAGATGCATGCATTGTCTGCCCACCGTACACCGGAAGAAGTAGAAAAATTCGCCAAGGGAGCCAAGGACAGAGGTATCCGTGTCATCATCGCGGCTGCCGGTATGGCTGCTCACCTGTGTGGTGTCATTGCTTCCATGACGACTGTTCCCGTCATCGGTGTACCTATCAATTCGACGCTCGACGGTATGGATGCCCTGCTGGCTATCGTACAGATGCCTCCGGGAATTCCGGTTGCTACCGTAGGGATCAACGGAGCCTTGAATGCCGGTATCCTGGCCGTACAGATGCTGGCTGTAGGCGATGAAGCATTACAAACAAAATTGGCCCAATACAAGGAAGATTTGAAAAAGAAGATTGTAAAGGCCAACGAAGATTTGGCAAAAGTATCTTTCAAATACAAAACCAATTAATTTCAAGTAGAGACGCAACTCCTTGCGTCTCTACCTTATCAGGAACACATGGATTATTTCAATTACAACCGTCGTCAGTCGTCGGTAGTTCAAATCGGAAATACCCCGATGGGTGGTGATTATCCGATTCGTATCCAGTCAATGGCCAATGTTTCCACCATGGACACGGATGCTGCCGTACAACAAGCCATCCGGATGATCGAAGCCGGAGCAGAATATGTCCGTTTCACGGCTCAGGGCGAACGTGAAGCGCACAACCTGGGTGTCATTCGCCGTCTATTGAATGAGCAGGGATATACGACGCCTTTGGTGGCCGATATCCATTTCAACCCGAAAGCAGCAGATGCAGCGGCTGTCGAGGTAGAGAAAGTACGTATCAATCCAGGAAACTATGTGGATAAAGTAAAAACCTTCAGCCACCAGGAATATACGGATGAGGAATATGCTGCCGAGCTGCAGAAGATCCGCGACCGTTTCGTTCCTTTCCTCCAGATTTGTAAAGAACATCACACAGCGATCCGTATTGGCGTGAACCATGGTTCGTTGTCCGATCGGATCATGAGCCGTTATGGTGACACACCACACGGAATGGTAGAATCATGCATGGAGTTCCTGCGTATATGCCGCGATGAAGACTTCCCGAACGTGGTTATCTCGATCAAAGC
>UMDC01000519.1_pt1 | contig 11341 bp, 8 predicted proteins | sample 1964391 | NCBI WGS metagenome assembly UMDC01 (sample SAMEA4835984, study PRJEB28245) | human gut metagenome | biome: gut microbiome; material: fecal sample | place: Denmark | collected 2008 | reverse complement strand
TGGTGGCAATGGTTCTTATGAAAGTAGAATTCGGACCAATGGGTGTTCATGAGACAAATGCTTTAAAAGGCGATATCTACACAACACCTGCACGTCCTTATGCAAACGCGTCTGAAGATGAGAAAAGTAATCCGCGTGGCAAGGTGATCGATCTTCTGATCCCGATCGTAAGCCTTGTAATATGCTGCGTAATCGGTATGATCTATACAGGTGGTTTCTTTAGCGGAACTGATTTTGTAACTGCATTTTCACAGAGTGATGCATCTGTGGGACTGGTGCTTGGAAGCTTCTTCGGACTGGTTATCACGATTGTTTTATATCTGATACGTCGTGTTATGAATTTCAGAGACTGTATGGCGTGTATTCCGGACGGATTCAAGGCAATGGTACCTGCGATCCTGATCCTTACTTTTGCCTGGACATTGAAGGCCATGACAGACAGCCTTGGTGCATCTGTATTTGTATCTGCAATTGTTAAAAGCTCTGCAGGCGGGCTGATGAATTTCCTTCCTGCAATTATCTTTGTGATCGGGGCTGTTATCGCATTTGCGACAGGTACTTCATGGGGAACCTTTGGTATCCTGATCCCGATTGTTGTTAATGTATTCTCAGGAACAAATCATGAACTGATGATCATCTCTATTTCTGCATGTATGGCAGGCGCTGTATGTGGAGATCACTGTTCACCGATTTCCGATACAACCATCATGGCATCAGCAGGTGCACAGTGTGAACATGTAAATCATGTCAGCACACAGCTTCCCTATGCAATGGTTGCAGCAGCAGTATCTTTCCTGACTTATATTATCGCAGGATTTGTACAGACAGCATGGATCGCACTTCCGGCAGGAATCATTCTTATGGCGATCACCCTGGTGATCATCCGATTGAAATTCGACGATCTGAAAATGTAAATAAAACCGGGCAGTCAGCACAATGCATGACTGCCCATAATTTTTGACTTGTAACAAAATAATGCATCTTTTGTAACAAAATAAAAAACTTTACTTTTTTCGGTAATTATGATAATATAGACCTTGTATTAAATAAATTATATAAATCCTTTGAAAATCAGATTTTCAAGATACGCGCCTGTAGCTCAGTGGATAGAGCAGTGGTTTCCGGTACCATGTGCGGGGGTTCGATTCCCTTCAGGCGTGCTGCCTGGGACGTATGTACAGTTCCGGTGCGTTGTATCACAGGAGTTATCAGAATCGGGAACTGTCAGAAATCGTATGGCGGCAGTGAACGGAGCAAACGGTAACTCATAAGGAGGACAAGAACTTGGATGATTTTAGAGAATGGTTATCAGATAATCTCCGGTATTTTATGCTGGGTGGAGCTATTCTGATAATTGTGGTTGTCCTGTTTTGCGGCATTCGAGCCTGTTCCGGAAGTAATAAGGGGAATTCCGGAGATGAACAGAAAACCACATCCGAAGACCAGGGAAATGTTCCTTCTTCTCCGATAAGTGAAGGGGAGTCTGACGAGAAGAAAGAAGACGCCAATCCCATGGAAACAGCAGATGCAGACGTTACTGCATTGATCACGAGCTATTATCAGGCTCTGGGGGAAAAAGATATTGCAACGCTGAAGACTCTGGAAGATGATTTCACACCGTCTGATGAGTCAAAAGTCACAAATTTGAAAGATTATATCGAAGGGTATGAAGTAGGCGATGTGTACACGAAGAAAGGTATGACAGATGATTCTTACGTGGTTTACGCCTGTTTCTCGTATATCTGTCAGGGCGTTGAGACCAAGGCCCCTGCACTGACTCAGTTCTATGTATATAAGAACAGCGAAGGAAACTGGGTGATCAATAACGGAGCTTTACAGGATTCTGAGATTTCCGCATATATGGAAAAACAGTTATCAGACAGTGATGTTTCAGCTCTTATAAAGAAGGTGCAGAATGAACTGGATCAGGCACAGCAATCTGATCCGTCTCTTGAAGAATTCCTGAATGGTCTTGGGGAGGAAGCAGGTGTGTCAACAGAGGCAGAAGATGGCACGATGCTTACTGCTTCGGAGGAATGTAATGTACGCGCAGAAGCCAGCACAGATGCTGATATCCTTGGCGTGATCTCAGCAGGTGATCAGGTTCAGAAGACAGGTACTGATGGTGAATGGGTTCAGATCGACTACGACGGTCAGACCGGATACATCAGAGGAGATTTACTTGAATAAAATTGAATATGGAACGTAAAAAATACAGGTGGTTATCCTTGTGGTAACTGCCTGTATTTTTACGTTCCGTTTTTCTGACATTGTTTTTGTCAGCTTCTGCTGGAGATTTTGCTGTTCTTATTACTTTTCGCAACTTCCGCAGGGGACTTACTTGATTCGATTAAATTCACCGTATGTAACTCCTGCCGATAATTCTGTCTGATGCAGGGAAGCCAGTTCGTGCACTGTTACAAGCTGATAGCCTTCTTCGATAAGCTGCGGGATCAGGATCTCGGCTGCATCTACAGAGGTGCTGAAAATGTCATGCATCAGAATAATGGAACCATCTTTTACGTTATTCATGACTTCCTCAACCGTAGATTCCACATCCTGCGTTTTCCAGTCCAGGGTGTCAATGGACCACAGAATCATCGGGGTTCCCACAGTTGATTTTACCGTATCATTAACAGATCCATATGGCGGACGGACCACCGAAGCTCCCTCACCTGTAAGATTTACAAGCTGTTCATCCACTCTTGCAATTTCTGAACTGATCTCATCCGAAGAAAGAGTCGCCAGATCCTTATGGTCATAAGTGTGGTTTCCAAGTTCACAGCCCAGTTTCTTCATGCGTTTTACTTCGTCCGGAAAACTGGCAATCTCAGTACCCACCATAAAGAAAGTTGCCTTTGCATTATTTTCTTCCAGACAGTCCAGAAGACGGTCTGTAAAAGAGCTGGGACCATCATCAAAAGTAAGGGCAACCGACTTCTTTGCCGTAGATGTACCGGACTTGTCAGAGGTAGCTGACTTATCTGAAGATTTCTTCTTCGAGGATTTTTTCTTTGGCGTATAACCTTTCAGAGAACCATCTGTATCCAGTTCATAAGTTTTCTTATCTATTATCACAGTCCCTGTCTGCAGAATGCCATCCATATCAAAATAATACCGCTTCTTTCCGATATCTGTCCAGCCTGTCTGCATAATACCGGTCTCATCCATATAGTACTGTTTCCCATCTGTATCTGTGAACCATCCTGTGTATGGCTTATCATCTACCAGAAACATCCAGTTACTTCCGCTGGAAGCCCAGCTGCCCTCTGATGCCTCAGGCGAGATCTCAGTGCTTAATGCAGGACCGCCCGGAGAAGCTTCAGATGAATCTGAAGAAATGCGTCCAAACAGTTTCCCGGAAGAAGAATCCGTAAAATTATCATTGCTATCAGTCAATGTTTCCTCAGAAGTAAACTCCGCAGAATCCTGATCTTCTGACACGAAAGCTCCGGCATCGCTGATGGCATCTGCCTGTGAAGTCACAGCGGAAGAACGGGTGAAAATTCCTCCAAGTATCAGACACAGAATAACAGAAAGTGCGATCAGCCACCGGTTTGTACGTGGTAAATGCTCTGACATGAAAGCCTCCTTTTTGATAAAATCAGTGACAAAAAAGATATTCTGTCATTCGATATCATACAATAAAATCTGACAAAATACAAGGCGATTCCCCATTCCTGCCCTTTTGAAAAAAATTCCAGAAAAATTTCACCGTTGATAAGATGTACAAAAAATTATATAATAAAACAATGGACGAAAAAATCAGAATAAACAAATATTTAAGCGAGGCAGGCATATGCTCCAGACGGGAAGCCGATCGGATGATCGAAGAGGGAAGGATTACGGTAAACGGAAAAAAAGCAGAAAGCGGTCAGAAAGTCAGCCTGGAAGATGAGGTCTGTGCAGACGATATACCTGTCCATAAAAATGAAAAAAAAGTACTGCTTCTTTTTAACAAACCCAGAGGGATCGTGTGCAGCACAAAGCAGCAGTTTGAAGAGACGACGGTAACAGATTATCTGGATTATCCTCTGCGTGTTTATCCTGTGGGCAGACTGGATAAAGAATCACAGGGCCTTCTCCTTCTGACAAATGAAGGAGATCTGGTCAATAAGATCATGCGCGCCGGAAACTATCATGAGAAAGAATATTTTGTGACAGTGAATAAGCCGGTGGACAGGGAATTTGTCCGAAGGATGAGCAAGGGAGTCCCTGTTCTTGATACGGTGACCAGACCATGCAGAGTGGTGCAGACAGGAGAATGTAGCTTTCGGATCATTCTGACGCAGGGACTGAACCGGCAGATCCGCAGAATGTGCCGGTATCTGGGATATGAGGTACAGAAGCTGAAAAGGATCAGGATCATGAATCTGACTCTGGACGGGATCAGAGAAGGCGAATACAGAGAGATCACAGCACAGGAATGGGAAGAACTGAACCATTTACTGGAATCTTCCACAAGTGAAACAGTGATCAGAACAGGAGAACAGAATGGAAACAGCAGCGATCATGCGAATGAAAGAGCTGGTGCAAAAGCTGGACAGGGCAGCAAAGGCGTATTACCAGCAGGATACAGAGATCATAAGCAACAGAGAGTACGATCAGATGTACGACGAGCTTCAGGCTCTGGAGAAAGAGACAGGCACTGTTCTGGCAAACAGCCCAACCGTAAGCGTAGGGTACGAGGCAGTTGACCAGCTTCCAAAAGAAGAACACGAATCCCCCATGCTGTCTCTGGACAAGACTAAGGACAGAGAAGTTCTGAGGGAATTTATCGGGGAACACAAAACGCTTCTGTCATGGAAGCTGGACGGACTGACGATCGTTCTTACCTACGAGAATGGAGGACTTGCCAAAGCAGTTACACGTGGAAACGGTGTGACAGGAGAGGTTGTCACCAATAATGCCAGAGTATTTAAGAACGTTCCTCTTAAAATCCCGTATCAGGGAAGACTGGTGTTGCGTGGGGAAGCGATCATTACCTATTCGGACTTTGAACGGATCAATGAATCCATAGAAGACGTTGATGCGAAATACAAGAATCCGAGAAACTTATGCAGCGGTTCTGTCCGCCAGTTAAACAATGAGATCACAGCCCGCAGGAATGTGCGTTTCTACGCATTTACGCTGGTAAGCGCCGACGGGGTTGATTTCCATAATTCAAGAGCCCGGCAGTTTGAATGGCTGAAAGAACAGGGATTTGATGTAGTGGAATACAGGACAGTCACAGCTTCAACGCTGGATGAAGCCATGGAATATTTTTCAACTGCGATCACTGAGAATGATTTTCCGTCGGACGGACTGGTTGCTCTTTATGATGATATTGCATACGGAGATTCCCTTGGAAGAACAGCGAAATTTCCCAGAAATGCTTTTGCATTCAAATGGGCAGATGAGATCAGAGAAACCCATCTTCTTGAGATCGAATGGAGCCCGTCAAGAACAGGGCTGATCAATCCGGTGGCTGTTTTTGAACCGGTCGAGCTGGAGGGAACCACTGTGAGCCGCGCCAGCGTACACAATGTAAGCATTCTAAAAGAATTGCAGCTTGGTATCGGGGATACGATCACTGTATATAAAGCAAATATGATCATTCCGCAGATTGCAGAAAACCTCACACGCAGCAGTAAACTGGAAATTCCGGATACCTGCCCTGCATGTGGCCATGGAACACAGATACAGAAGGTAAATGATGTGGAGGCACTTTACTGTACAAATCCTGACTGTGCCGCAAAGAAGATCAAATCCTTTGCACTTTTTGCAAGCAGGGATGCCATGAACATTGACGGACTGTCAGAAGCAACACTGGAGAAATTCATTGCAAGAGGCTTTATTCATGATTTCGGAGATATTTTTGAAATTGGAAAGCATCGTGATGAGATCGTGGAGATGGACGGATTCGGGGAGAAATCCTTTGAGAACCTGATGACCAGCCTTGATAAAGCTAAGGAGACTACTCTTGCGAAGGTGATCTACAGCCTTGGAATCGCCAATATCGGTCTTGCCAATGCAAAAGTGATCTGCAGGCATTTTGATGATGATCTGGAGAAGATCCGCCATGCAGATAAAGAGGAGATCAGCTCTATTGATACCATCGGACCGGTAATTGCCGGAAGTCTGACTGATTATTTTTCAAACGAGGATAATAACAGAAAACTGGATCATCTGATGAGCCATCTGACTGTTAAGAAAGAAGAAAAGACAGGTGAGCAGATTTTCCGGAACATGAATTTCGTTATCACAGGAAGTGTGGAGCACTTTGCAAACAGAGCACAGGCAAAGGAATTTATTGAGTCTCTGGGAGGCAAGGTGACCGGATCAGTAACATCGAAGACGAACTACCTGATCAATAATGACACAACTTCCAATTCTTCAAAGAATAAAAAAGCCAAAGAACTGGGAATTCCAATCCTTTCGGAAGAAGATTTCCTGAAGATGGCACAACAATAAAATAATAAGAACAGGAGATAAGATAATGCCAATTAAAATACAGAGCGATCTGCCCGTAAAAGAGATTCTGGAAAAAGAAAATATTTTCGTGATGGATGAGTCACGTGCATCCCATCAGGATATCCGCCCCATTCAGATCCTCATTCTGAACCTGATGCCTCTGAAAGAGGAGACAGAGCTTCAGCTTCTGCGTTCCCTTTCCAACACACCGCTGCAGGTAGATGTCACCTTTATGGCAGTACAGAGCCATGAAGCGAAGAATACATCTGTGAGTCATCTGAATAAATTTTATCAGACATTTCCGGAACTGAAAAATAACAAATACGATGGAATGATCATCACAGGTGCTCCTGTAGAGCAGATGGAATTCGAAGAGGTAGACTACTGGAAGGAACTGGTAGAGATCATGGACTGGACAAACACCCATGTTACCTCCACCATTTATCTGTGCTGGGCTGCACAGGCAGGACTCTACCACCACTATGGACTGAAAAAACGTAAACTTGATAAGAAGATGTTCGGTCTTTTCTGGCATAAAGTGATGAACCGTAAGATTCCGCTGGTACGCGGATTCGACGATATGTTCCTTGCACCTCATTCCAGACATACAGAAGTTCCCATCGAGGATATCCATAACTGTAAAGAGCTGACAGTGCTTGCTGAATCCGATGAAGCAGGGCTTTTCCTTGCAATGGCAGACGGCGGCCGCAAGATCTTTGTAATGGGACATCCGGAATATGATCGTGTGACTCTTGACGGTGAGTACAAACGTGATGTCAGCAAAAACCTGCCCATCGAAATCCCGGAGAATTATTACAAAGACAACAACCCGGAAAACAGACCGCTCCTTATGTGGAGAGCACATGCGAACAACCTGTATACAAACTGGCTGAATTACTATGTCTACCAGTCAACTCCGTTCGACCTGTATGGAACACCGGATTTTGAGCATATTTAGGGGATTTGCAGGAAATACTGATTTCACGTATCTTACCGTATTTTTACATAATTTCACGCGAAAATGGAGTAAAAATGAGGTCAAACATGTGAGAAAATGGTGTCAAAACTGAGCAGTACAATGCAGATACAGTAGTGACACTGAAAGATTTTCCGAAAATCTCCATGACATTTGCAGAGATGTTTGAGAATGTAGAATAATCAGTTGAGATAAGAAAGGACACAACAATCATATGAACATAGGAAACAATATAGGAAATATCATGAAGATCACAGGCGCATGGAACACCTTTAAGAGCAATCATCCCAAGTTCCCGGCATTCTGTCAGGCAGTTTTACGCAAAGGGCTTAAAGAAGGAAGCATCATTGAAATTGCGATCACCACTCCTGAGGGAGAGAAGATAGAGACAAACCTGAAAGTAAAGGACAGTGACCTGGAATTACTGAAACAGTTGTCTGACCTGAAAATGTGAAAAAGTTTACAAAAATTTTATTTGAATAACAGGTATAAATCTGCTATAGTATTCTATGTTGGTTAAGTTGATTATTATTCGTTCCCATATATAAGAATGATAGGTTCTCAAAAGAAAGAAGAGGAAGAAAATTGCGTAAAAAATCACATATTTTATTAGCAAGATACCTTGCGGATCAGATGCAGACCACAGCAAGCCTGCAGTCTCACAGAAAGGCTTTCTGTCTGGGCAGCATTCTGCCGGATATCAAACCGTCCTTTATCACCAGAAGACACGAGTTCTACGGAACATTTGAAGATGTCAAGAACCGGATGAAAGAACTGGCAGATATCAGACCGGATGAGAGTAACCAGAGAGTTTACTGGCGGCGGTTCGGCGAAGTGATCCACTATATGGCGGATTATTTTACCTTTCCTCATAATAAAACATATACAGGAAGCTTCAGCCAGCATAATCATTATGAGAAAGTACTTAAGAACAGACTGAAAGAATGTATACAGCAGGGAGAAGCACATGCATATCTGGAACCGGCCATCCGCTTCGCAGATTTCTCCACCCTGATCGATTATATCGAAGCTACTCATGAGAAATATCTCAACAAGCTCCGCAGCGTGGAAGAGGATATCCGCTTTATCCTGAATATGTGTTTTCAGGTAGTGCAGGGACTGATACAGATCTGCATTGGTAATAAGAACTTTGCAGGAGCCATTCAGGCAGCCTGACAGAGATACGCTAAGAATACAGGAAGGCTGTGTGGAAATCATATCCGCACAGCCTTCCTGCATTCTGAAACATATCTTCCTCACTGCTTGTTGCTTTTCGCAACTTCCGCAGGGGGACTTACTTGATTCGGTTAAAATGTGACAAAAAAATGAATTTTGGTCAAATCTGGAATTTACCTGCCCTGAGCTGTTGATTTCAAAAAATGATTATGCTAGAATAAAACAGGTTAATATTTCGGGATAATTCACTTATGAAATAACATAATAATGTGAAAAGTAATTTAGACAGTATGCCCTTATAAACAGGGGGTAAGGACATGCTCACAGTAAGAAGGGAGCAATTTAGATATATGAAAAACAAGTATCTTACCAGATTCTTATGTCTGACATTGATGTCAGGAATGGCATTATCCGGTCCTGCGTCCGTATTTGCAGCAGAGGATACTGCTGCGTATACAGCAGACGGTTCTGATTTCAGCGATTCCGGTGATTTTGATTCAGGATCAGAGGATCCGGCGCCGGCAGATCCGACTCCTGCAGAGCCAACACCTGCGCCGGTAGATCCGACACCTGCAGACCCGACACCTGCACCGGTAGATCCGACACCAACAGATCCGACACCAACACCTGCAGAGCCAACACCTGCACCGGCAGATCCGACTCCGACACCAACAGATCCGACTCCGACACCTGCGAATCCTACACCAACACCGTCTTCACAGATTACGAAGGCAGCCCAGGATGTGATCGACAGAATCAAAGAGTTGAACGCACAGACCATCACGCTGGAGAAGAAAGCCACTGTTCAGAGCATCCGCACTGCATATAATGCCCTGTCTGATACAGAGAAGGCACAGGTTTCTAATTATAATCTGCTGGTTCAGGCAGAAGCGACTATTGCTCAGTTGGAAGCGCAGAAGAACAATGCGAATACGAATAATCCATTTACGAGTAATACCAGTGCTGCACAGACCGGAACTCCGGTATATTATGCGTCCAATATCCACGCAGGTAAGGATTTCTATCTGGACAGCCTGAAGAATAACTACAATCTGACCTTCTCAGATGATTTCGCTTCTGTTATGGATGAGATCGAGAAGGAATATAAAGAGAAGAACAAAGTAGCAGATGCCAGCGATGTAAACGGCAGCAAGACCACCACATCTGCAGACAGTCTTCTGGTAAGAAACTGGCAGGATATCCTTGCAGTCTATGTATATCAGCAGAGCCAGGACGGAAAAACAGAATTTACCCTGGATTCTTCCTGCAAGAAAGACCTTGCGAAAATCTTTGCAGAGATGAACCCGATCGTAAGGGACAAGCAGGATATCACTCACGTTACATACGCTAATCGTAAAATCAACTACTATATTAAGAAAAATAAAATCGCAAAAAAGGATCGTACGATCCTTAAGAAATATGTGGAGACAGACTGCAAACTCCTCTGCGCGGTAGTAACAGCTGCCAACGGTTTTGTCCGCGAGAGCGTAGGAGATGATGTTTCCGAGGAAAGAGTAAATGTTATCTCCGCAGCCTATTCACTGGTTGGTAAAGTCGGTTACTTCTGGGGTGGCAAATCCACAGTAATCGGTGAAGATCCAGGTTGGGGAACCAGCGAGAAGGTATCAGCCGAGGGAAGCAAGAGCACCGGAACCATCCGCGCATACGGACTGGACTGCAGTGGTTTTGTCACCTGGGCAGTGATCAACGGATATCAGGATAAAGCAATGCAGGAAGCTGTAGGCGACGGAACTTCCGATCAGTGGGAGAAAGCAAACGTGGTAACTGAGGCAGATGCACAGCCCGGAGATCTGGTGTTCCAGAAAGGACCGGAAGCAGGAAGCGATAATCATGTAGGTATTCTCTGCGGTAAAACAGACGCAGGTGACTGGATCGCAGTACACTGCTCCTCCGGCAAGAATGGAGTAACAGTAGGCGAAGCATACAGTGCAAGCTTCCGTTACATCCGCCAGCCATCCTTCTACCCGACACAGGAACAGGTTCAGGAAATGCAGAGCAGCAGTACAGTAAGCACAACAACAGGTGATGCAGCAGCTTCCACAGGAACAGATATCTTTTCTGCAAATGTGACAGTAAGCAATACTCTGCAGGATGCGATGAAGTCAAATACTTCCGACTCAACAGGATTCACAACATCGGAATCCACTGAGAAGACTTCCATCCTTCCGGATAAGATTGATCTGTCAAAAGAGAAAGTCGCTGTATTTAAGGCAAAATAAAATGGATAAAAGAAGGGAGAAAGTCATACAAAAAAGTCAGGCTTTCCCTTCTTTTTTCGTGTGTAAACTTTTTTATCTGTTAACTTAAACGATCAAGTAAAAACTGACGAATTTGCTTATTAGTCTGCGGAATATGCTTCAAAAACGAAAAAAATATTCGAAAATATGGAAACAAAAATTGACAAAGTGTACGAAATATGTTAACTTTAAATCAATAATATAATGTCAGATAAAAAAAGGAGAAATTCCTTCTTTTTTGTTGCTGATATTACAGTAAAATCTGAAGATGAAACACCAACAGATGATTTGTTCTGTAAACAGTGAACACACTGTTGTGTTCGGAAAAGAGATACACAGATGGCATTAAGACGTGAGAGAATGAGGCTTGGTGACATGCTCATCAGGCAGAATGTACTGACTGAAGATGAATTAAAGAAAGCCCTGGAATTGCAGAAGGGAAGCGGCAAGAAGATCGGTGAAGTTTTGGTAGATAATG
>UMDC01022506.1_pt1 | contig 11364 bp, 6 predicted proteins | sample 1964391 | NCBI WGS metagenome assembly UMDC01 (sample SAMEA4835984, study PRJEB28245) | human gut metagenome | biome: gut microbiome; material: fecal sample | place: Denmark | collected 2008 | reverse complement strand
GGTGAGCGACGCCGTGCGCCGCAGCCGTGCGGGACTCCAGGACCCGAAACGTCCTATCGCCTCGTTCATCTTCCTCGGCACCACAGGTGTCGGAAAGACCGAACTGGCAAAGGCGTTGGCAGAATATCTGTTCAACGATGAGACGATGATGACACGTATCGACATGAGCGAGTATCAGGAGAAGTTCAGTGTGTCAAGGCTCATCGGCGCGCCTCCGGGATACGTGGGCTACGATGAGGGCGGACAGCTCACCGAGGCTGTAAGGCGCAAACCTTACTCCGTGGTGCTCTTCGACGAGATAGAGAAGGCTTACCCCGATGTGTTCAACATCCTTCTGCAGGTGCTCGACGACGGGCGTCTGACCGACAACAAGGGACGCACGGTGAACTTCAAGAACACCATCATCATCATGACGTCCAACCTCGGCAGCCAGCTCATACGCGAGGAGCTGGAGTCTCACGGAGGCAAACTCACAGACAGCGAGCTCGCACAGCTCAACAACAAGCTGATGTCTCTGCTCAAAAAGACCATACGTCCGGAGTTCCTCAACCGTATAGACGACACCATCATGTTCCTGCCGCTTACGAAGGAGCAGATAGCAGGGGTGGTAAGGCTGCAGATGGATGCCGTGAGGAAAATGCTCGAGCCGCAGGGCTTCACTCTCAAATATACCGACGCGGCAATCAACTGGCTCGCCGACGCGGGCTACGATCCGGAGTTCGGCGCACGTCCGGTGAAGAGGGCGATACAGGACTATGTGCTCAACGACCTCTCGAAGAAGCTCCTTGCCGAAGAGGTGAGCCGCGAGAAGCCCGTCATCATAGACGCCAACGGAGCTGGACTCGTGTTCAGAAACTGAGTGTGAACCGTTTTTAGAAGAATTGAATAACCGGCAGGAGCCGCATGACACAATAGTCTGCGGCTCCTGCTTTTTTTATTGTCATTATTTTAAAAGAATAATCCGCACCTTATATGTCAGTCATGTCATGATTATATATATTGTCATACACACGTACTACTCTGTATTTCGCCCCATAAAGACCGCGCTTATTACAAGAGGTTAATGGTATAAGAGGCTGGCAGTGCAGGCATATCCTCAGTACGTCAGAATCCTATATGCTCGTAAAGAATGCGGAAACCGATAAGCAGCAGTATCGTTCCGCCGACAAGTTCCGGCTTCAGACGTTTCACGACAGTCTTGCCGCACATGATGCCGAGAGTGTTTCCGACGACGGACATCACAAACGAACACACTCCGATAATTATGAGTGGCACGGTGAGCTGCGACACATTCTTATAGCCGAGGCAGGCAAACGATATTCCGACAGCGAGGGCGTCGATGCTTGTGGCGACGGAAAACAGGAGCTGACTGCTGAGTTTAGTCGGATCGAAGTGGGCGTCTTCCTCATCGCCGAACGAGTCTTTTATCATCTTTCCACCGAGAACCGCGAGCAGGGCGAAGGCTATCCAATGGTCCACCGACTCTATGTAGCCGCTGAAACGTCTTGTCGCCAGCCATCCCGCAAACGGCATCAGAGCCTGAAAGAGTCCGAACAGTAACGCCATGCGCAGCGTGACCGACATGACATACCGGCGCATGATGACACCGCTGACAATCGAGACAGTGAAACAGTCCATGGCAAGAGCCATGGCAAGAAGGAAGATATCAAAGAGACTCATTATGTCCGACAGATTTATGTATATTGTCTTCGCGACTGCGAAAAGATTAAAGTGTTACCGCATTTTTTACGTTCAGTGATGACGCGGACGGGAGGCAAGGAAGACTGCCCCTGCTTTCCCGACCCAGCTTATCGGGGCACAAAGGTAGCAAAATTATCCGAAGGATATAACAACAGGGACGAAAAAAAGCAAGGCTGGCTTTATGATTGCCCCATCGGCACGACCGGAACACGGCTCTCAACTGCCTCCGGCATCATACTACCGCATGCGCTCACAAAGCCGGAAAACGCGGAGGAGGATGCTCCGGCATACGGTAAAGACAAAATAGTGTGACTGAAAGAAAATAAGAAAGAGACCGGAGCGTTATAATATTATATCTGAATATGAAATCCGATACCCACATGACGACAACCACAGCAATAATAGGAGGTGGCGCGGCGGGATGCTTTGCCGCCATAAACCTGAAACGCATGATGCCCGACAATGACATAACCGTATATGAGAGCGGAAAGAAACTGCTGGCGAAAGTGGCGGTGACAGGAGGTGGACGATGCAATCTGACAAACTCGTTTGAGGATGTGAGAAGCATGGACGAGGTGTATCCGCGCGGTGCGCGGCTGATGAAGCGTCTGCTGAAGGAGTTCAGTCACAAGGACGCATACAGATGGTTTGAACTCAACGGAGTAAGACTTGTGACGCAGGACGACAGATGTGTGTTCCCGAAGTCGCAGGACGCCATGGAGATTGTGTCCCTTCTCACACGTCTTATGAGCGAGAGCGGTGTGAGGACAAGAACGTCCTGTCGCGCCGTTTCCATAAAACGGGACGGCTGTTCCGGCTCCGGCGGCAGACAGGAGAGACGCTTCCGCATTGATTTCGCTGACGGCGGGACGGCTTATGCGGACAATGTCGTGGTGACAACGGGCGGATGCCAGCGACGCGGATCTCTGTCAATGCTCGACAGTATGGAGCTTGACATGGCGGAACCAGTGCCCTCGCTTTTCAGCATATGCCTGCCCGGAGACGACATAAGAGAACTTTCGGGGACGGTGGTGGACAATGTCACGGTCGGCATATGCGGCACAAAGCTCCATGCCTCGGGCGCACTGCTCATAACACACTGGGGAATGAGCGGACCGGCAATACTCAGGCTGTCGTCGTACGCGGCACGTATGCTCAGCGAGAACGGGTATAAGGCGCGGCTGACAGTGAACTGGATGGGCGGCATGAATGAGTCGGAGGTGGCGGAGCTCATATCCGACTTGGCGGCGGGCAACATGCAGAAGCAGACGGCAAGCGTCTATCCTGAGTGCCTGAACAGCAGACTCTGGCGCAACATACTGCTGAACAACGGACTGAAACCGGAACAACGGTGGGCTGAAATGGGGCGTAAGGGACTGAACAAAATCGTTGCCGCACTGACAAACAGCACATACAAAATGGACGGAAAGAACCGTTTCAAGGAGGAATTCGTGACATGCGGCGGTGTGGCGTTGGGAAACATAAACCCCGCGACGCTGGAATGCAGAAAGCACGAGGGACTGTATTTCGCAGGCGAAGTGCTCGACGTGGATGCAGTGACGGGCGGGTTCAACCTCCAGGCGGCATGGACCATGGGATATGTCGTGGCACAGTCGATAGCCGGGAAAGGAACTGTGGTTCAGCCATAAACCTCAACCGGCTGACCGGAGCAGATTTTGCGAACAAGCAAATATATGTAAGCCACATATCCGGACAACATGTCAAACTTATCGGTAAAAGCCTGAACACAAAAAGAAAAGCAGCCTGCCGCATGTCTTTATTCATGCCGCAGGCTGCTGCCTTTAATATAGCGGACGCACGGTCCGAGATTTGTCATCCTACTGTTTCTGCAAAGTACAGGAATGGAAAGACCGTTGCAGTCACTTCACATACTTCTTGCCGTTGACGATGTAGATGCCGTGTCCGAGACTGTTGATGTCGTTTCCGAGATAGCGGCCGTCTATGCTGTATACGCGGTTGTCGGCTTTTCTGCCACCGTCACGGGTAATCCTCTCTATGCCGTCGGTCTTGGGAGCATCCACTTTTACGTCATCTATAAAGAAACGCTTGCTTGCCGCAAACATGAGACGTCCTTTTCCAGCTGACGGAAGAGCAACGCTTACACTGCTCCACTTGCCTTTCTCGAACGTGAAAGAGCCGAGTCTGATGTCGTTGAAATATATGTCGAGCGTGTTGTCGTCAATACCCCATGGAGCCGCAACTACTGAAAGAACCGCGCCTTCCGGTGCCTCAAACTCCGGCGAAGTGATGCTTCCGGCTTCCTTGCTGGTGCCCATACGCATGCATTTGTCACCTCCATATACCTTATTACCGGTCCAACCGTCGACGTCACTCACAAGTTCGGAGGAAGCGATGTTGCCGCTCCACATTCCGTCATTGCCTCCGGTGCCGTCGCACTGGTTGAATGACTCATAGAATATATAGTCGTTTGACGGAGGAACAACCGGTGTGTCACCGCCAGCCTTGAACTTGAACGAGACGGTTCCGTCACCGTTGCGCGTGATGTCATATACCGTCTTGTTCATCAGTTTGCGTCCGTCTGTATTGGCATTATACAGCTTAGCCCTCGGCGTGGAGACATTGCTGAGGCTGTTGTTGCCCTCATAAGGATAGGCATCACCTGCAAGATCGTCCTCGTCTATGCCTCCGAGGAAGTTCATGAAACCGTCCGAATTGTCGGCATGGAATATCGTGCAACGCTGCCGGGAGGCAATGGTGTTCACCGAATTCATGTTCCACGCATACTCGTCATAGTCAACGTGCATGATGATAAGCCCCTCACCATATTGCGAGCGGTCCCATCCGGTGAGCTGACGGTTCTCCAACAGATAGAACTCATCCTTATGGTTGTCATTATATATAATGTATGCGTCGCCTCCGTCGAACGTCGATTTGACATTGCTCACCACCGTGTCATTCTTCAGCTCTACCGGAGTGAGCCATCCGGCAACCCACTTCTCATACGCGGTATAGCCTGAAGGAATGAATCCGTCGCCGTTGTAGCTGCCGTAGTCCATCAGGTCCCACGTCCTCATTCCGAAGTTGTCGTTTGCCGTATCGTACATGTCGGGATAGCCGAGGCAGTGTGAGAACTCGTGACAAACGGTTCCTATGCCAGCCACTATTTCGGACGCCATAAAGCCGTTAAGGTCAACCGTCATCTCGCTGCTGCACGCATAAGTGTTTATAACGACACCATCGATGCTCAGAGTACGTCCGTAGTCGCTGCTGTCCAAGGTCCACATGTGAGGCCAGACGGTGTCGTCACTGCCGCCGGCAGCCTCTCCCAGACCCGCGTAAAGCACGAAAACCTGATCGACATTGCCGTCTCCAGCCCAGTCGTAATCCTTGAAATCCACCTGGTTGGCAACCGCAAGGCATGCCTTAGCCACCATCTCGCCCGGGCGGGCGTCACCTCCTCCGAGGTTATGTCCGTAATAAGCGAACGTGTTAGGCAGCTTGACAGGTCCCACGACATCAAAATCGAGCTCGAACTGTCCGGCACTCTGGTCCTTGAAATAGTCGCTCACGCTTCCCACGAAGCCGTCATCCGTGGTGAATCCCGGCTCGTTTGCCATTCTCTGGAAGAAAGTCCGGTCATGCCCGGCTTTGAATTTCTTGTCGGAAAACTCCACAAGTATGATGAGCCCTTTCTTCTTTCCGGTGAACAGCTTGCCTGTACCTCCGACACGTTTCATTGCCCTGCGCCCTATCGCAGCGTTCATTTGGGAACGCCGCCGGGCGGCACGCGCCTCCAGCGAAGCCATGTCAGCCTCATGATACAGTCCGTCCTGTCCCTCAACATATCTCTTACCTTCTTCCGTAACATAATAATGCATGGTCTCGTCACCCGCCAGACGCGCCCTCACCTCGGTGCCGTCAGCCAGTCTGAGAGTCTTCACCACACCCCTTTTGGCAGGCACAGCGAAAGACACACAAGCGAAAACCATCATTAAAAAAACAAGCGATAATCTTCTCATCTCTACAATCTGATTTTTAATAATTTATACAATTTTATTTCAAACAAGTCTCTGCAAATATAACAAAATTATTTTCATTCAAAAGAAAAAAACAAAAATGCTATCGTTTTGTTGGTGTTTATATCAAATTGGATTACCTTTGTGCGAGAAACATTTCACAAGAACACCCTTGTAAGACATTTTTTTATAATTACGCATACTTACGTGACGAACATACAGAACAATAAAAATACAGTTATGACAGAAAAGGAAAAAGAGGCAGTGAGACTGCCGGAGAACGCATTCAGAGAACTGAAGGACGGGGAGGAATACCGTCCTGTGATGAATCCGCAAAGGCAATACCCGGAGGTGAACGCATGGTCTGTGACATGGGGAATACTCATGGCGATAGTATTCTCGGCAGCAGCGGCATATCTGGGACTGCGCGTCGGACAGGTGTTTGAGGCGGCAATCCCCATCGCAATCATCGCTGTGGGAGTGTCGACGGCTGCAAAACGCCACAACCCGCTGGGCGAGAACGTCATCATACAAAGCATCGGAGCATGTTCGGGAGCGGTTGTCGCCGGCGCGATATTCACTCTTCCAGCCATATACATACTTCAGGCGAAGTATCCGGAGATGAGCGCGTCGTTCATCAAAGTGTTCATATCGTCACTCCTCGGAGGCATCATCGGCATTCTGTTCCTCATTCCTTTCCGCAAATATTTCGTGAGCGACATGCACGGGAAGTATCCTTTCCCTGAAGCCACAGCCACCACGCAGGTACTGGTGAGCGGCGCAAAGGGCGGCAATCAGGCAAAGCCGCTGCTCTTCGCGGGACTTGTTGGAGGACTGTACGACTTCATCGTAGCCACGTTCGGGCTGTGGAACGAGAACTTCACCACACGCATCGTGGGCTTCGGAGAGACGATAGCCGAGAAGGCGAAGCTCGTGTTCAAGGTCAACACCGGAGCCGCTGTCTTCGGACTCGGCTATATCGTAGGTCTGAAATATTCGCTCATAATCTGCCTCGGCTCGTTTGCCGTATGGTGGCTCATCATCCCTCTGATGTCGGTAATATTCCATGACCAGGTCCTCAACGCCTGGAATCCGGCAATAACGGAGACAGTAGGCAGCATGAGTCCGGAAACAATATTCCGCGAATACGGCAAAAGCATAGGCATAGGCGGCATCGCCATGGCAGGACTCATAGGCATAATAAAGTCGTGGGACATAATAAAGGGAGCGGTGACACTGGCTGCAAGGGAGATGAAAGGCAAGAGCACGGACGACAGCAAGCAGCTCCGCACACAGCGCGACCTGTCGTTCAAGATCATAGCGATAGGCTCGGCAGTGACCCTTCTCGTGACTTTCGTCTTCTTCTGGTTGGGCATCATGGACGGCAACATCAAGTTCGCGGTTGTCGGAATACTGCTTGTGGCGGTGATAGCCTTCCTCTTCACCACGGTGGCAGCCAACGCCATAGCCATCGTGGGCAGCAATCCTGTGTCGGGAATGACACTCATGACGCTCATACTTGCGTCCGTAGTGATGGTGGCTGTGGGACTGAAGGGTGTCAGCGGAATGGTAGCGGCACTGATAATGGGAGGCGTCGTGTGCACGGCTCTGTCGATGTCGGGATGCTTCATCACCGACCTTAAGATAGGCTACTGGCTCGGAACCACTCCGAAGAAGCAGGAGTCATGGAAATTTCTCGGCACACTCGTGTCGGCTGCGACAGTGGGCGGCGTGATGATACTGCTCAACAACACATACGGATTCTCCAGCGGACAGCTCGCGGCACCGCAAGCCAACGCCATGGCAGCAGTGATAGACCCTCTCATGAATGGCATAGAGGCACCCTGGATACTGTATATCATCGGTGCGATAATAGCCGTAGTGCTCACGCTGATGAAGGTTCCCGCCATCGCCTTCGCGCTCGGAATGTTCATCCCAATAGAGCTTAACACACCGCTGTTGGTAGGAGGTATCGTGAGCTGGTATGTGACATCGCGCTCCAAGAATAAGGAGACAAACAGCAAGCGCGGCGAGAAAGGCACGCTCATCGCCAGCGGATTCATCGCCGGAGGCGCGCTCATGGGAGTGCTGAGCGCACTGTTGCGCTATCTGGAATTCAACCCGATAAACGAGCAATGGCTTGCCAACCCGCTGTCTGAGGTATGCTCTCTCATCGCATACGCACTGCTGATAACATATTTCATAAAGGCATCGAAGGCTAAATAAGCATTCTCCAAGAGACATGCGGCAGCCCGGCAGAAAAGGAGCTGACTCATCATGACGATGAAGAGGAAGCCTTTCTGCCGGGCTGTCTGTCGTATACAGCACAGCCGAACACGTATGTTAGGACTGATATTAACCCCAAACGGTCATTGTTACGTAATGCTTTAACCCGAATAGGCGTTCAAATACGGTTCGGAATAAATGCTGAACGGAAAGTAAAAAATCTTTACATTTATTTTCTGCAAAACAGAAACGACGAAGGCGCACAGCCGCCTCCATACGGGCGTCTCATCTCTTCAGAAATGCGGCATACCCCGCACAATGTTCCGTAAAACTCTCCGGAATGTCCCTATCATTGCTCTTCCGACGCACGACTTCACCGCTTCCGGCATCTTCCGGAAGGCGTGTCATGCTGCGGAAGAGCCTTTATCATGCACCGGAAAAGGCTCTTCCGGAGTACGGAAAAGGCTTTCCCGCACCGCAGAAAAGCCTTTTCTGTATGACATGAGAGTCAGTCTGAAAGAATGATTCATGCAACATTCTGATATACAATATATTATATCTACCCTCCAAAATATCGCTTATTTTGAGCCACAATCCATCTTTTACGTCTCCACGCGATTCTCATAGAGTTGACGTTATACTAATACCCGCCATTCCTCCACACTTTCTCACCTCCTCACTCTCCCACCCTCACCACGCTTCCGGATCATTCACGACCCGAACAGTTTCTGAAGAGGCATCATGAAACGTGTGAGATACTGCCTGTGAGGCTCGTTGTGCCAGTCGCGCCTCGTGGTGCAATAAGACACATACAGGCGTCGTCTTGCCCGCGAGATAGCCACATAGAACTTTCTCGCGTCCTCCGCAAGCATCTCGGGATTGTCCCGGCTGTAGAAGTTGGGAATCCTTCCCTCTATCGCATCGAATACAATCACATTGTCGAACTCGAGTCCCTTCGCCTTGTGTATGGTTGTGACGAATATGCGTTCCTTGAGACTTGCACTGTTGCAAAGGTCAGCCTCCTTGAAAGTGTTTATCTCCATCATATACCGTGCGAGCTGTTCGGCAAGCGAGGGATAAGCAGACGGGTCGATGACATCGGCGGAGAGGAAATCCGAGATATAACCAATGTTTGGCACGGGAAGTATGGTTTCGCTTTCCAAAAGACTGTTGTAAAAGCGCATCATTTCGTCAACGAGCACCGGACGTCCGCCATTCAGGTCGCGACGCACCATCATATCCCGTGCCCGCCGATGGAAATCGGCATACCTGCGGCGCAACGCAGCCACATAGCCTGCGACCCTGCGGTCGCTCAGGAAACGCCCCTGCTCAGCCAGCATGTCGCGAGCCTTGGCGTAGCAATGGTTCACCACGCTGCACGTGGCAGCCACATCCTCGTCGGCAAGATGCGAGTTGCTGCCCTCGAGACCGAGTGCCGCAAGCAGGTATTTGAGCTTGTGCTCCTTCAGTTCCGGTTCAATGAGCCTCACAAGTCGGAGCGAGTCGAGACATCGGGGACACCGCCGCCGCAGCTCCACACCGCTGCCACACCTCTTCAGATTGTTCTCAAGAATGTTGTAATCGTAACCGGCGTTATGCCCGAGAAGCACGCTGTCGCCCACATAGTCGATGAACATGAGCAACGCCTCTTTCCTGTCGAGCAGCTCGTGGCGGCTCATCTCCTCTATCACCGGATTCTCCACGTCGCCCAGCATGCGCGGTATCTCCCTGTCGGTGGCGATGAAGAGCGACAGAGCCGAGCCTTCCACTATCTGCCCGTGTCTCATCCTCACCGCAGCAATCTGCACGATGTCGTCCTCGAAGACATTGAGTCCGGTGGTCTCGGTGTCGAACACCACGATGTCTGACTCATCATATACGGACACGAACTCCTGCAGATATGTGCCGGTGCCGTCATATTCCACGAGGTCGGCAGGAGATATGCCGCGGTCGAGCAGAGCCCTTACAAACCTGCGTGCCGTGGCGTTCTGCGCGAAGACCTTCAGTCCCTTAAGCAACCGCGCCCACGCTATGAAGTTGTTGCCGTTGGCAAGTATGTTGAGATGAGCGAGCAGAAGCTTCACCTCCGGAGACGAGAACAGGTCGGAACCCGACACCTTGAAATGGCTCGTTCCGTGCTCCGTGAGCTCCGCGCTTATGAGGTCGGCGTCGCGGTTGGCATTCACTATGACGGCGGTGGTCTGACCGGCGTATCTGTCGGACAGCGTTTCGGCAGCCTGCGCCACGTCCCTCACCTCAGTGTCATAGTTCTCGCTGGTGAGTATCTTCAGCTCGTCTCCGTCACGGGGAACGTCGTAGCTGTGCACAGGCAGCAGACCGGAGTCTATGCCAAGCACCTTTGACGCATACGTGTTGAACACCTCAAGCATGTAGGCTGGCGACCTGTGGTTGACGTTGAGATGATGTATGTTACCCTCACAGCGGCTCTTCAGCATCGCGAACGTCTCGGTCTTGGCTCCCATGAACGAGAATATGGCTTGCTGCCCCGCACCGAGATACATCACCGCCAGTGGACTGTCGCCTCCCAGCTCATCGATTATGGCGAGCTGAAGACGGTTGAGGTCCTGCACCTCATCCACCTGAATCCACGGATAACGCTTGTATTTCCCGTCGCTGTCTGCCCTCAGCGAGTCGTATGTCATCACAAGAAGGTCCTCAAAATCGAGAAGTCTGTTGGCACGCTTATACTCTTCATACTGACGCGCGAGCGACATCTTGCGCAACAGGGTGGCTATCATGGCTCTCGTGCCGTAATCGTATCCGTCGCCGTTGGAGGCGTCGCGATAGAACGATGTGTTGTCATATATATCGGTCATTCCCTTTGCATCGAACGGCATTCGCTGCACTTCGCATATCTTGCGCAGAGCGCTTATGTCCTCCATCCTGAGACACTCGGGATGTATGCGCAGGCTTTTGGGATGACCGTGTCTTATCTGATGCATGAGAACGGAGAGCTGCATCACCTCCGCATACTCCCTTCGGCGGCGGTTGTTCATGGTTATGTCATACTCGTCGTCGCCCATTATACGCGCCAGTATGCTCAGAGCGTCCTCATCGTCTATGACAGACGACTCTGCCGCCACAACCCCGTTGGAGAAAAGAAAACGCGAGCAGAACCTGTGAACATTACCCACATAGACGTTGCGGGCGTCCTCGTCGGCAATGTTCGCGCTTATTCTCTCCGCCATGCCGCGTGCAGCCCGGTTGGTGAAAGTGAGGCAGAGCATGTCGTCGAAAGCCACTCCCTCCTCATGCGCCCTGCGTATGCGCTCAGTGAGAATCTGTGTCTTGCCGCATCCCGGAGGAGCAAGCACGAGATGGATGCCGCTCTGCGCTTCGATCACCTGCCGCTGGCACTCGTCAGGCACCCACTCTTTCCTGTTTTCATTCATATATGCTGTATAAAAAAAACGACCGT
>UMDC01054277.1_pt1 | contig 11472 bp, 12 predicted proteins | sample 1964391 | NCBI WGS metagenome assembly UMDC01 (sample SAMEA4835984, study PRJEB28245) | human gut metagenome | biome: gut microbiome; material: fecal sample | place: Denmark | collected 2008 | reverse complement strand
GTCAGCCCAGCAATGCCCGAACCAATTACGACAACATCCACTTTTTCGTCTTTTGGTTTTTGGGAGTTCTTGGCTACTGCAGGAGCAACTAAAAGCGGAGAGATATCCTTAGAAGCCTTGCTCAACGCATCTTTACAGGCATTGATTAAACCTTGGCTGCTGAAAGTTGCTCCTGAAATGTTGTCTACCTTAAGAGTTTGGTTAGATACTATTTCATTTGGAATTTTTTCCATCGGAGCATCTGACAATCCGGCAGACTCTTTATGACTTATGACTTTGACCGCGGAAATTTTATGATTGTCTACCGTTACTTCTACCTTAATCGGACCATTTCTTCCGGTAGCTACCCCTTCATAGGTTCCGGGGTTAAAGGCAACTTCCGATGCGGAAGCAAAACCAAACGAGGCGGCGCATACGCACAGTACCAGCATTTTAGGATGAATTTTTAACATATCAGTCTCCTTGTTTATACGACTTGAGATATTCATAATTTAGGAAATTCAGTACTTAAGTAGCAAAACTCTTAGACTTTGTTATAAAGAAGAGGTGTGCATGTTAAGAATCGTCATCTTTTTGTTGGCTACCTGCTGTTTTTCATTGACTTGGGCAAATGAAAAAGTTGTTCTTGCTGTCAGCCTAGATCCTCCCCAGGACAACAACGTCAAAATAATTGAACCAACAATTCAAGCATTGAAGAATACTTTCGGTAAAGATAATTTAGAGATTCTCAGGCTTCCGCTTCCTGCCTTGGAAGAATGCCTTGAAAGTGGTAAAGCTGACCTTTTTCTCTCTACTTCCGGCCTTTCTAGGAGAATGACTCAGAAAGGCGCTAAAGAATTGACCACAATGGTGTCAGATCGACTTCCCGATCCTAATAAAGCATATGGCACGTTGTTTATTACGCGGGCCGACAGCCCTATCCGCACCGTTGAAGATATGAGAAACAAATCAGTAGCGATCAACTTAAAAGGGGGATTCTACGGACATCAAATTGGTTTAGGAGAACTGGCAGACAGAGGTCACGATCCACATCATTTCTTTGGCAGAACGGAGTTCGTCGGACGAGATCTAAGAAATGTCGTATGGGCCGTGATTTCCGGGAAAACCGATATTGGTCTTCTTTCTACATGTTTTTTAGAAGATACTTATCCTAAGGGAGATAAGGTCTGGCAACAAATTAAGCCAATAGGATTAAAACCAGAATCGGCTGTTTGCATGTCTTCTACAAAGCTGTATCCCAATTGGTCATTTTCCTCCATGCCGGGAGCATCTCCGGAAGTAGCCAAAAAAGCAATACTCGCACTTTTAACGATGCCAAGAGTACCCGGCGGATACAGCTGGAGCATAGGCACAGACTCAACAAGATCAGATGAATTATTTAAGTCACTTCAACTGGGTCCTTTCAGCTTCTTAAACGAATGGTTTTCTCAAGAGCTTTGGAACCATTATTCCTCTTGGATTGCTTTGGTCCTTCTTCTCCTTATCTTATTTGCAGGCACTTCCTTTGTTTTAAGCAAACTTGTGAAAAGAAGAACCAAGTCCCTCAGCGACTCTCTCGAAAAACAAAAAATACTTCAACGGAAAGCGCAGAAAGCAATGGAGAGGGCAGCGTCACTCGAAAAACTTGGAATTGTGGAACAAATGAGCTCAATTCTTGCCCACGAGCTTCGTCAGCCGTTCACAACCATCAAAGCATTTATATTCGGCGCTCAAAGAAAAGCGCAAAAAAATGCTTTATCGAACGAACAGTTTCTGGAAATTCTTCAAAAGATACAAAAACAGACTGACAAACTTGAAGGCATTGTGGATCATGTGCGCTCCTACGCCAAGCGTAAGCAACCCGAGTTAAAGATCTTTGATTTGGGAGAAGCCGCTAATGGTGCCATAGAAAATTTTGAGGACTGCGGAAATTTCCATGGAGAAATAAAAAAAGAAATCCTGCGTGGTCTTAAAGTCAACGGCTCGGCCTTAGAAATAGAATTACTTCTCAATAATCTTCTAAAAAATGCTGCCGAATCAATCACAGCAACAAGCGCAAGCCATCCAAAAATTGATATAAAGCTCGAACAAATTGGTGATAATGCGGTTCTTTCCGTCTCGGATAACGGAAATTTTTCTCCTAAGCAAGCTGATGAAAGCTCCCTTCTCTCCAGTTCCAAGGAAGAAGGTCTTGGACTTGGACTGCTTATAGTGAAATCAATCGCAAGAAAACACGGCGGTACATTTAAACTCGAGGCTCGAAAAGCCGGCAATGGAGCAATCGCAACTCTTTCTCTCCCTTTAATCCATGAAAACAAACAAAACTGAAAAACCTACAGTCAGAATTATCGATGACGATCTCGATCTTCTTGAAGGATTGGCCTATATGCTCGAAGAAGAAGGCTGGCAAGTTAAAACCTATCCAAATGCCGACTCATTCCTAACCCTAGATGACCCGGAAGTCCCCGGGTGCCTTATCCTTGACTACCTAATGCCAAAAGTAAATGGAGTCGAACTTCAGAAACAATTAAAAGACAAAGGATTTTCTCAGCCCGTAATATTTCTGACTGCCCATGCAGACTTGGATATGGCCATTTCCGTCTTTACCAAAGGAGCCTTTCACTTATTGAAGAAACCAGTTGATCCTCTCACGCTTCTTCAAACCATAGAAGAAGCCACCGCAAAAGATAAAAATGCGAGAAGCGAGAGCCGTTATTCCAACTTCGATAATAGATGGAGCTTATTGTCTCAAAGAGAAAGACAAGTTATCGAGTTAGCCATGCAAGGATTAATGAATTATCAGATTGCTGAAAGGTTAAATCTAAGCGAAAGAACAATCGAAAGCCACAGATTCAACGCTTATAAAAAGTTGGGCATTTCTGCCATAGAAGATATTAGGCGACTAAGAAATGATTGAAATACTCTTCCACTAAGGTTTCAATGACGGACGTGCAGAGGTTGGACATCGAAGGGAATTCTAAGTTGGATGAACTGACTTTTCTCTGTTCTCAGAACCTAGACGTACAAAAGAATAAGGCTTCAATACTAATGCTTTCAGAACACACAAGACCGAACTAGTATCGTGAAGAAAAGTCCAATCGAGAAGATGTGCGACCATTGCGACAAAATGATCACTAAGGATAAAGCTAAAAAATTTACTAAAGAAGCTAAGGGCAAGCCAAAGCCATTTCCCGGGAAGATACTTCCAAACAGAAAACATCCTAACCGTTAAAAGATTACTTACCGCCGGTTTTGGCTTCAGCGGCAGAAATCCTGTCAGGATCGGCCGAATTAGAATCGGAATTTCATGCTCCAGCCGAATAACAAATGCGGCATTGCTGCTCGTAATACTTTGTATTGGAACACAAAAACTTGAATTACCTTAAAGAGAGATGAGATATTTTTTGCCTTCTTTTTTTCCGAAGGCAGAATAATCCCTTTAAGACTGGGAACTGAGGTCTACTTCGAAGGTACGGACTAAAGGCATCCTGTCCGCGGCTAACAGATTAGGAAATCCAACGGAGGAAAGTTCAGATTTTTCCTCCGTCTTATTAGATTAAACCAGAACCAGTTCGCTTAAGAGTCGATTTTGTCTTCTTCAGGAGGCAGATACCGGGCCAGATCCGTATGGTCTCTGAAAAATTTCTCCAATTCCGCAATCTGTCTGCATACCAAATCAAAGTACTTAGGGATATCTTTTTCAGGAAGCCTCCCTGACATTCTTATCCTCTTAAGAAGTTGTGCTTTCTGACCTTTAAGCTGTAGAAACTCTAAAACTGAAGCGATGTCATCTTTCTTGCCTTCATTGACCTCAAACTTCATAAAAGCATGAGAAATGTCGGGATAAGTGTAAGTGGCATCGAATGTTGTGTGACCATAGCTATTTATCGAACATCTCCTAATCAAACAAGGCAGGCAGATCCCACACTGTTGTCTACTACGTTTCCAATGACTACAAGAAACAGTTTCTTTAAGAATGGTTTCTAGAAGCTTTGGACGCCTACAGAGCTGCATCATTTCCCCTTTAGTTTTGAATGCGCAAGGGTTTTCAATTTCACACGAAAATCCTGCTTTATCGAAGAGCTCTTGAATCCCAATTAAAAACTGAGGGTGAGTTGTTCGAGTGCTGTGAGAACCAATTCTTCTTCGAGTCAGCGGCGGATTTATGGAAATAAAGCCATTCTCCGGCACGTAAAGCTTCATACGTTTTGAAGCCTGAGATGGATCTTTTTCTATTGCCAAGGAGTCCTTGGATCCAAAGGGTGTACTAAAGGCTTGTACGGCAGAAACGCCGAGCAAACCAAAAGCCAAAAAGCTCAAGCTCCTGGTCCTCATGGTAATCTCTCTGTCGCGACATCCACTCTTCGCCGTGACCGGATGAGCGTTCAATATAAGATGTCCTATAGAACCTCCAAAGAAGTTATCCAGTGAGCTCTTAATTCGCATCTGATGACTTTTATCACCTTTATAGCCGTGACTGACAAGCAAAGGATCTTTACCTTCAGCTAGCAAATCAATAGCCCCTATTGCTGAATCAAGGCCACCAGAAAAAAGGCATACGCAATCATGAGCCTTAATTGGAATTTTTTTTAAGTTTTTCCTAGGAGAAGTATTAATTTTGAAATCGTAACTTTCTTCTATGAATGTAAATTTCCAAATATCTCCGCTCAAAAAATTTAAAGTCTTTTCAAGCAACTCTTTCTGTGAAAGCCAGAACTTTACATCCGAGACAGGAAGATCTAAGTGAATAACTCTGCACCATCCATCATCAGCATTTTTGCGCAGTACAAATGTATCTGCTGCTGTTACAGATAACGAAATCGTCAGGAAATCTAGAACCCTCGCAGGAATAGGAAGTGCCATGCGTCGTATCGAATCGGCCAGCGGCTGTCCTATTCGCGAAATGTCGTCCGGAATAAGTTTGGTCCACTTCTTATACATCAGAACCTTCTTGATCTCCGGAGAATAAGAACCAGCTAACTTCTTCTCATCGAAACGAAAAATTAATTTTTCCATTACTCTTCCTCCTCGATGATGCGAAAAACTGTATCCATAACTTTTTCCAAAAGACCTTGCCATCGCTCTCTTGTAAGCGGCCAGTCGCCTAGAATTTTTTTCTCTTCTGCTAAAGCTTTGTCAGTTATTTCACGAATTAGATCCAACACTTGGTTTTCTAACTCAATCTTAGCTTTGGGAGAAGCCGAGGCGAAGAAAGCTTTTCCGAGATCATTCACAGACTGATAAAAGAGCATTTGAGACAGCATTTCTGTTATCAAGTAGGCAAGTTGTTCGTCCGTCAAATTCAAAGGATCTAAGTTCGGGTATTTATCCTGAGTATTTGAATAAGCTTCAATACATGCATCTTGAATTTTGTCTGCATCTCCGTTAACAGGACAACATTGAGAAAGTATTAGGTCAAGTACCTCATTGGGAGATAAACCAGATAGATTCCTTATGTTTTCCTCTTTGACAAAGCCCTCACCATGCAAAAAAGAAAGAACATCGGTAGCTACCTTGCTAAAAGAGACAAAACGCAGACCTGCACTTGAATGGCCTCCCAAAGACTTGCGAACGTATTCTTTCAGTGCCTGCCGAATGAGAGACCCATCTGAAGTACGAAGAAATTCCCTCGCGAATTTTCGCGGCTGGGTAAAACGGTTCGCAGGTGTTAGACAGTTTCCTGTTTCCGGGACAAGCCATTCAGGGATAATAGGTGAGTTATTGCGAGGACCCATACTAGAAGCAGATGTACCCATTTTATTTACCTCCCTCTTTTAGATTTTCCAATGCTCCCTTGATCCACAAGTACCCTGGATTTTCTTTGCGAGTGCGCTCTAAGAATTCTGAAAAAATCTGTTTTGTTTCCTCTCGGTTCATTGCCAGAAGCTGCGCTCCTTTCGCGCCCGGAGTTTTTCCATTAATCTCAGGATTTTTTTGAATTTCTCTGATTAACTCGTTCATAACAGCCACTGTCTCTGCATCCGGTATGTTCTTAATTAGTTCACTACCAGCTTCACTCAAAAGAGACCCAATCTTCTTCAGACCTTCTATTGCCTCATAGCTCGCATCCGATAGCTTTTTATTCCTGGCAGTAATAGGTACTGTGTCTCTGTACAGATAAAGAGATGCTTTTAGATTTTGAATTTCTGAAAGCCTTGGTTCGAGATTTATCCAACTTTGTAAGAAATTTAGCCGATACGGAGTAGGTCGACTTCCAAAAAATTTCTCAATTAGATCAGAGAAGGTGTCATTATCGCTTTTCTCGATAGTTTCAATTTCTTTCCGGAACTTCTCAAAATCCTCCATGCGTTTGTAGAAGGCTTCGACATGAACGGGCTCAAGAACTTTTTCCAGCAATGCGAGCTTCAACAAAAGTTCATCGTCAAAACCGGCGGAAATCTTTTCAGAAATGATCTTGCGAACTCTAACCGTATTTAGAAGTCTTTTAATTGTTCTTGGATTGGCCAAGTCTGGCATAGAATCAGCAAAAATAGCGGCTGCGGCCTCACACATTAGAAAACTTTTACGCAATAAGTTATTTTCTTTTTCTCCAATGTATTCCAGAATTTCTTCGATACTTGGCATCTGTTTTTTCCAAGATTCCATTAGCCGCTCGCGTAAAAATTTAGCTAAGGTATTTAATTTCGCAGTATCAGAAAGAAGCTCTTCGACATAAAGCAAAAACATATAACTACGTATCTCTCCTACTCCAAGCTTCGGAAGCTGCAAAGGAATTTGAATCAGCTTATCCAAATAATCAATTCGGTGCCGCTCGGTCAGCCCTGCAAAACGCTGCGCAACAGAATTCATAATCATTTCTTTATCGACGGCTATAACAAAAGATACTCTCGGGATGAACAGGAATAACCTGATAGCCTCAAGAACCTCAACGGCCTCTCGAGGATTGCATCTGTCAAGGTTGTCAATAACAACCACAACATTCTTGTTTAGCCCTTGGACAATCTCCGCAAATGTCTTTCTTATTTCTTCTATCGACTTTGTGCTCAAAGTATTTGACTTAAAGACATCCGCAAGCGTAAGAGGATTCAGGTCCGCCAATTTGCTCGGATCGCTAGTCGCCGCAGCAAGCCCGACTGCAGAAGCTACATGGATGCCGACCTTGGTGAACTTAAGCAGATCTAATTTTTCTCCAAAGTGCTTGATTTTGTCCATAGCGCTTTGGTTCTGTTGACTTTCTTTCTCCAAACTTTCTTGGATTAGTTCCATTAAAGCAAATTTAGCATCCACCAACTCATGATAAAACCACGCATTGAACTTAATGACCAAAAAATCCGCGGTTGGCAGTTTTTCTTCGATTAAATTCAGAAGTGAAGATTTCCCGGTCCCCCAATTTCCGTAAATACCAATTGAGACCGGCGACATATTTCTTTGCGTCAAAACACTGATTACGACGGAGGCCAGCTCCGTGAAATTCAAATAATCTATTTTCGATTCTTTATCAGCCCACATTCTCAGGCTCCTTTAAAGGTGAACAAATGCTATTCAAAAACGACATGATTGTTCCTACTAAGCTGAATGGACCATTGCTGCTTAAAGACGTTTTGCCTTTAGGACTCAATTTGCCTAACAGCATGCGAAATTGCCGCAGGGAAAAAGACGAATTTCCGCTTCATCAAATTCAAATGTCTTCAAGTTTCTGAACTTGATGTAGATCACCCCTATAATTACTCAGGGTAAGCCTTTAATGGTCCAATATTCGGATTTAGGAAGATGAGATACGGATAACTGGCCGCAATCTCATTGACAAATGATTAGTTAAGCCTTAGCAGGCTCACTTGTACGGCTGGAAGAATCAGAATTTTCTGAAGAAAAGAAAAGAGTTTGCCTAAAACAATCTGATTTAAGTTGACGTTTCAAATGTTTTGCCTGCTTTACAAGAAGAGGCTTAAGTCGCTTGTCAACCAAGCGCATCTGTGACAGATAAGTCTTTACCGGCCTATAAAAAATTCGTGTTGCCCACACAATTACAGGAGGACATTCGCGAAGGCGCCGAAAGAACGAGCACAGCTTATTAAAAGGAGTCTCTCTGGTGCCATCGTCAAAAGAAGGTTCTCGTAACCTTGTAATTATCAATACCTTTGAGAGATCCTGAAAGTGGCTGTCAGAAGAAGCTTCATTCAAATTATTTTGCATATCCAAGAAAATATTCCTTATAAGCGTTCCTTTCAAAGGGTGATGTCAACCGAAGTCAAGTTTACTATTTTTTCAACTAGTTGCAACTATTTTTTCCACAAAACATTCAAAACAATAAACTAAAGTCCACTATATATTGTGTTTTGAATCTGTCCTGCCTTAACCTTAAACTACGTTCAAGGAAGGCGAACGAACTCTTATCTCGATAAGTGCGTTTCATCAATGGCTAGTAGGAGTAAATACTAAGATTCACGTGACCGTTATTCAGATACTTCCTGAAAAGACACGTACGTTGGTTTTTTCAGTTCCGATAAATAATAGGAAAGACTATTGTTCTTTCTGTTTCGACAAACTCGTTTTCAAAAAATGAAGGAAGCTTGACTCTCTCGTCTGCTCTTCTGGGATGGGATCCTTCATAAGATTTACACCTTCTGGTGTTTTAACATTTGTCCCTCCTGCGTTGGTTACTCCGAAAGGAATGTGGACTGCAGGAAGCCTCAACGCTTTGAGATGCTCAAGATTCCTTGCTTGATCGTCGAAGTAGATATGCGGTTTCATGGCAGCGAGGAATTCAGCCTTTTCTGCGCCACCTAGCAATAACATTTCATCGACGGATACTCCCCATGCTTTAAGTGTCGTTATTACTCTCTCATGAGCCGGTGCATTTCGTGCCGTGACTATGCTTGTCTTTAGTACCTTTTTATATGACTTATCTGTTTTAAGTCTATTCTCTTCGAGTTTCTGAATATAAGACAGTTGCTTAAAAAATTTTCCTAAAGGCCCTGGCTCCAAACTCTCTTTGCGCAACTCCGTCTCATGCTGTCGATATTTTTCTGGGCCCTCCATCTGATAAATTTTTTCAGCACTTTCACCAGCAATAACGCCATCAAAGTCAAAAGCTATTCTCAGTTCGTTCTCTTCGTCATCGTTTACGTGCCCGTCAAGAAAGAGGCCTGCCGGAAAGCCTCGGTTAATTCCATCTTTTACATCTTTTTCATCCATTGACAGAAAAAGTGAAACGTTAAAAGCCGGAATAAACTTAATTGCATCTCCACCGGAGACAAAGGACGCGCGAGTAATATCTAATCCATGTTCTTTTATCGAATTAAATACCCGCAATCCAGTGAAGCAACTGTTCTTGGATAGAAGAACAACCTCCACAGGTTTTTCCTCAGGAAAAAGTTTATTGATCGTTAGCAGTCTCTTCACAAATGGGAAGGCTACTCCTTTTTCAAGACAGTCTTCCAGATGATTGGCTTGAAAGTTTTCAAAAGCCTCTATTCCATCTTTCTCAAAGATTTCATTCTCTTGCTCAAGATCGAATAAGGCTCTCGAAGAAATTCCAACTACAAGCTTTTGAGAGAAATCAATTGGCACTTCTCACTCTCCTTTGGTTTCTTTTTATGAAATGCTCGAGAACTGAGATAGTTCGGATTGTGTCCTACCTCAGTTCTCAATGTCCTCACGAGGTTAGGCCTGAGGTTCATCGTTTCCTTCAGATGAAAGATTTTCCTTTTCCTGCTTCGAAAGCATTAATTTCAGTCCAAGGCAGGCCGTTCCTAAATATATGTAAATGAAATGGTCTTTAATAATTAAATCATAAAGTTGTAGAAAAGCCACAACAGAAGATCCAACAAGAAAGAAGCCAAACCAAAATTTATCGGTATTCATTTTTACCTCCTGTATTATTTCGAATCCTTTGGTGGGCATGGATCATTTCCGTAACTGTTGCCAGCCCGGATCTTTCCATCCCTGCCATGAATTTTTGTATCAGAGCTATACTTTTTTGCCTCTGTTTCCGCAAACTTAATTGCTTCTGATTGGGTAGCAAAAAATGCTGTAGGCTCAGTGCGGGTCGTATCTTTGACCGCCCATTTGCTCCCCTTTAACACAACATGCTGATTTCTTTTCATCATTACACCTCCAAAAAAATAATTATAAAAAGAACAACAAATATCGAAATATCTGTATGATTAAATTTACGCTAAAATTTTTAGCATGTCAATTTATAAATGTATTTTAAGTTTTTTTTATCGTTATTTTTTTAGTCATGAAACTAGGCGAAAAAGTTAGAGATTTGCGAAGAAAAGCCAATTTAACGTTAGAGGAATTAGCACAGGCAACAGGTTCTTCTAAAGGCTACATATGGGAGTTAGAAAATAAAGATACAAATCCTTCCCTGGATAAACTCAAAAAGATTGCGAATGCCTTGCACGTAAACGTTACCGAGCTTATTTCTGACGAAGAACCAGAAGACTTAACGTCCAATGCTCTTTTTAGAGAAATTGATGCTATGAGTGAAAAAGACCGTGAAATGATTAAAAAGATTATCTCGGCAATAAGATCATGAGTCATGAAGCTACTACAACTTCTCCCAAAAAAATGGCCATCCGTATGGCGAAGATTTGGAAAGCGGGAATGGGAGATGCTTATCCGATTGACGTGCGGACCCTTGCCCTAGAAATAGCGAAAGCACGCCGAGAGAGAATTAACATTCTTGCAAACGAAAATCTGCCCGATAAATTTGAAGGGGTGATTACTCTGGATGATAAGACAGATTCTTGGATAATCTTAGTCAAGAAAAATCCTAACAATTTAGGAAGGTACAATTTTTCTCTGGCTCATGAATTTGGTCATTATCTTTTGCATCGAGAAAAGTTATCCATTATTGAATGTTCATTTGAAAGCATATACTCTCCAGAAGCTAGCCTTCGAGAGAAACAAGCAAACGAGTTTGCCTCTACGTTATTGATGCCAGCCGACGACTTCCGAAAACAAATAGAGCATACGGAGCTGTCGATAGATACACTGAGAGTCTTGGCCAACAGGTATAGTGTTTCCTTCACTGCCGCTGGAATACGTTTCACCCAATTAACCAATAGCAGGTGTGGCGTTGTTTGCATAAGGGATGGATTCGTGTTGTGGTCGAGTCTTTCTCAGCGGGCCTTGAAATTAAGAAAGTTGCTTTTCAAAGGCTACGAACTTCCTCAGGATTTTTATGATCAAGTACTCTCAGCTTCTGAAGTTACTTTCTCTGTACCTGAAACATATGAGATTGATGGTCTACCACCCTTTCAATTTGAAGCCAAGAAAATATCTGCCACTGGCGATATCATGCTTTTCATAGAATTTGAGGATGATTATACTGAATTAGAAGATCCAACAGAAGAAACGGATTGGGGCAATCCAGATAATATTCACTTTTAGATTCGCAGTTTTTTCTAGCACAACGATGAATAACCCGAAGCACTGTGAATCGGACTGCGTCCCTGATCGGAAACTGTTGAGATGCGGCTGAAGATGCCTTTAAATAATGGTGTGTTAGTTTGAATGACCTCC
>UMDC01026088.1_pt1 | contig 11876 bp, 14 predicted proteins | sample 1964391 | NCBI WGS metagenome assembly UMDC01 (sample SAMEA4835984, study PRJEB28245) | human gut metagenome | biome: gut microbiome; material: fecal sample | place: Denmark | collected 2008 | reverse complement strand
CCAGATAATCTTCCATTAGAAATCCATGAATAATCCACTATTATGATTGCTGTTTGGAATACTATGGTATATCCAGATAGAAGATAAGAAAAGAAAATCTGTGGACGAAACTTCTATAGACAAGAGAAAGCTCAGAGAATTCAAACTCTGGGCTTTTTCTATATCATTTTTCTTTTGCTGTTCTCATCCAGTTTTTAAAGAAAGTAAGTGCATCTAAAATTTGTTCCCGTTCTGCAGGAGTGCAGTCAGAAATAATATCAAGAAGTTTTTCTTCTACAGCGAGAGAAGAGACAGCGTCTTTATGAGAAGAGGAAGTGATTACAGAAACTTCTTGTATAGATGTATTATCGTTTAATAATTCATTTTGAATCTTTGTGTGCATAAGCTCCTGATGAGAAGGGTTCATGCTGTCAATTTCTCTTAGCATTTCTGCATAAGAAGAAATCTTTTCAGTGATGTATTCATTTTCAAAATAAATACCGACAGTATCAGTTGTTGTATCTTTATAAAATCTTAGGTTTGCCTGTTCTTCCATTCTGAATAAAAGTGAAAACAGATCAGAAACAGTACGGATGTCGAAATCCATAAATATATTAATGCTAATTCCTAATGCATCAGAAATCTTCAATAATTGCTCAGGCTTTGGTTTCCTTTCATCGGATTCATATTTTTGAAGTGCACTTATGCTTAATCCGGATTGAGAAGCAAGTTGTTCCTGAGTAAGTTCATGAGAAGTTCTGAAATAACGTATTTTTTCTCCTGTGGTCATTCTTAATACCTCCATCAGCAGTATAACATACTTTTTTCAGATGGTGGTACAAAAAAAGATAAAAATAATATTGACATACACAAAAGTGTGATATATAGTATGTACATACACATAAGTGAAATATAAAAATAATAACACATACAAAAGTGATATAAAAGTGTCAGTAGGTGTCATATAAACGCAACTAACTGTCACAAATGTGTACATGAATCAGCAAGTTAAGATACAGTTAAGTATAAGTACAGGAGGAAGAGCAGATGGCGGAAATAATTTTTGGAATTGATCATGGTAATGGAAATATGAAGGGAGAAACATCTTCGTTCCCATGTGGAATTGTAAGGTATACTGCACAGCCAGGACGATTTATGAATGAAGATATTCTGGAATATGAAGGTGCTTATTATACTTTATCGGAAACAAAAATGCCGTTTAAAGCAGATAAAACGGTGGATGATGACTATTTTATTCTGACTTTGTTCACACTTGTGCAGGAGGCACGAAAGAAAAATATTAACCTTACAGGAAAAGACGTTGTTCTTGGAGTGGGTTTGCCGCCGGCAGATTTTGGGCAGCAGGCAGTAGGATTTAAACAGTATTTTATTGATCATTCCCGTCATGGCATCAATTTTAGAATGAATGATAAACCGGTTAGTTTTTATCTGAAAGATGTATTTGTAAGTCCGCAGAATTTTGCAGCAGTCATGTGTTTTAAGGCGAGTCTGTTAAAGAAGTACCGGACAGTAAACTGCATTGATATAGGCGATGGAACGGTAGATCTTTTAGTGATCCGAAATGGAAAACCAGATTTATCGGTGAGAGTAAGTGAACGTTCCGGTATGGCGGTACTTCGATCTGAGATTTCTAACAGGATTCAGCAGAATTATGGGATTCATTTGGATTCCTCAGATGTAGAACAGGTCTTAATGGGGGAGGAGACTATTTTAGAAGAGGAGATTCTTAAGGAGATTTATCGTATGGCAGATGATTGGGTACATATGATTATTAATAAACTTCATGCACATGTGACAGATTTCAGAACAAATCCTGCTATTTTTCTTGGAGGAGGAAGTTTATTATTAAAAAAGCAGATTGAACAGTCACCGGAATTTAAATATATTGAGTTTATTGATGATGTGAAGGCGAACGCAATCGGTTATGAGAAATTGGCAGCTGCCCGTATTCGTAGAGGATAAAGGATGAAGAGATGGGAAAGATACGAATTGTTTTATTATTTGATGAAGAAAATGAGAAGCAAAGGCAAGCTGGTGAGTTCTTAAAAACACAAAAGAGATGTAAAACAGCTTTGATCACGGAACTCATTCATGCATGGATATATAATAAGGAAGGAAAAGCTCTATTTCCGGATAAAAGTATGTCAGGAATTGATATAGAAAAGGTAAAAGAAGAATTACTGCACGATAAAGATTTTCTCTTACAGATAGAAAGCTCAATGAAGAGAATGGATGAAAAAACGGTATGTGAATCAAGGGAAGATTGTGGTGTGGAGGAATCAGAAAGCGGACTTGATATGGATGTAGACATGATGCTGGACGGGCTGGAAATGTTTGAGATGGGTGTATAAAAAATACCGCTGAACAGGAAGAATCTTTCGTGTTTCAGCGGTATTATTTTTCTTCTTCTGAAATAAATCGTATAATATCATTTGGTGTACAGTGAAGTATCTGGCAGAGTTTTTCAATAGTCAGAGCTGTAATATTCTGATCTGTTCGTAAGCGTTGCAGGGTACGTTTATCAATACCATGATTTAGAAGGTCATATTGGGAAATATCTTTTTCTTTCATGGTATTCCATAGAGGTGTGTAGTCAATCATATACAAAATTACCTTTCTAGGAATTGAGGAATAGGTTGCCTACATTATAAAATTTGAAATTATGAAATAATATGGTGAACATAGTCACCATAATGCAACGAAGTGAAAAAAGTCGTGATTTTGTAAGACTGCAAAATCATGAGTAAGGCTGCAAAATTCAAGGTAAGGCTGCAAAGAAAAGGAGATGAATTTTAGTGAAAAGGAAAATAAAAATCTCTGAAAAGTACCATTTTATCAATGTTTTGGACGAAAATATATTCCAAGGCTGCAAGGTTGCAAGGCTGCAAAACAGGGGACTGTTTCTAGTCGAGGACATGCGGATGAAGCGGGAAAGGTCTGCGAAAAGGCGAATGGAATCTGCCAAATGCCGACCTATAAATGATAATATAAAGGAAAAGAAATTTGTGTTACGTGCAGTAAGTCATGGCGCATAGGAAGGTGCGACGCACATGATAGATTCTTTAGGATACAGATTGAAGCAGCTACGTCAGGAGAGAAAACTGAAACAGGGACAGGTTGCAGATATAATAGGTGTAAATAAAAGGCAGATCAGTGCCTATGAAAATGATAGCAGACAGCCATCGTATGATATTCTGATCAGATTAGCTGTTTTATATCATGTGAGTACAGATTATCTTTTGGGATTTCAGGTGTCAAATAGAACGTTGGATGTATCAGGGCTTACAAGGGCAGAATACACAATGATAGCTGATCTAGTGGAAAGCATGAGTGAGAAAAATAAGAAATTAGAAGATATGTGAGAAGAGGATGATAAGGTAGGTGCATGATGGAAAATAAAGAGGACTATAAGATATATTCTACTGTAGAGAAGCAGGAAGTGGAATGGTTATGGTATCCGTATATTCCATATGGAAAACTTACCTTATTACAAGGTGATCCGGGTGATGGAAAATCTACTTTTATGATAAATATTGCATCAGCTCTCACCAGAGGAGGGCTTCTTCCAGATGGAAAAAAGCTGGAACAAATCGGAAATGTCATATATCAAGGTGCAGAAGATAATGTGGGGGATACGATAAAACCCCGGCTAGAAGAAGCAGGAGCAGATTGTGACAGGGTTGCATTTATAGATGATGCAGACATGGGATTGACATTTATAGATGACCGTCTGGAAAAAACGATTCGGAGTTTTCAAGCAAAGCTTCTTGTGTTAGATCCACTTCAGGCGTTCATGCCTTCTAATGCGGATATGCAGAATGCAAGCCATGTCCGTTCCATTATGCGTAAACTTGGGAAAGTTGCAGAAAAACATAAATGTGCGGTGGTGATGATCGGACATATGACAAAATCTTCTGGAGGAAAAAGACTGTACCGGGGATTAGGAAGCATAGATATAGCAGCAATCTGCAGAAGTGTTCTTATGATCTCAAGAGATGAAAAGGATCCAGAGATACGTTATATGTATCAGGTAAAATCCAATCTCGCACCAGAGAGCAATGCCGTCGGATTTGTTATGAATCCAGATAAAGGATTTCAATGGATAGGAAAATGTAATATTGATAAAAGAGCAGAAGCAGTTGTATGTTCAAAGAAAGCAACCAAGAAAGAAAAAGCATCCGAGTATCTGAGGATTATGTTATCGGTAGAAGATGTACCAAGTGCAGAGATTATACGGCGAATGGATAGGATTGGCATTAAGGAAAGAACAATAAGAACTGTGCAAAAAGAAATAGGCATAGAAGCATACAGAAAACAGGGAACATGGTATTGGCATATGCCTGAACCAGAGGAAGAAGTTGATGAGGAATGAGTTTTAATTATAGAGTAGCTGGTTATGTAAAATTAGCAAAGCTATGGGAAAAAAATAAGGAAGCAGCTCTTAGCTATCATAAGAGATATTATAAAGAAAAATGCGATAAGATTCCGGGATGGATATTACAAGGCGTATATGTAGATATTACCGGACAAAAGTTAATATATAAAAGACCACAGATGCTCCATCTGCTAAAAGCCTGCCGGAATGGAGAAGTTGATTGCATTGCTGCCCAGACGAAAGCATATTTGGCGGCAAATAGTGAAGAATTTTGCTATCTGCTCAAATTTCTTTCAGAAATGCCAGGGCTTATAGAACTGGTAACTGAAGATGAGAAATATCATATTAATACGATCATGAATCCAGAGCAGCAGAAAGAAGCATTAGAAAAAATGGCAGATGATTATGTGAAACTGGATGAAGCAAAGTATAAAAAATGGAAGGAAAAGATACTGCAGGGAATACAGGAACTGTAAGCAGGAGGTTGAAAGAGAAGTTGGCTGTTGAAGATATTTATGGAGTAGAGGAATCCGAGGAAGTAGATACAGAGAAAATCGAGGATTGTGAAATCATAGATACCGAAGGAAACGTTATTTCTTCTACAGATTCTTCAGATATAGGTGACTGGGAAAAAAGACATAATGAAATTGAAGAACAGAGAGAGAAAATCCGAAACCGTGTTAGAAAAACACGTTCTGGAAATGGTGTGATCCGGGAAGCAAAACCAAAGCCAACCATATCCGATACAGGACATAAACAAGTTGGAGTATATGCCCGTGTAAGTACCAAAAGTACAAATCAGGTTTCTTCTATAGAAAATCAAACAAAATATTATACGAAAAAAGTTGGAGATACACCAAACTGGACTTTGCATGAGATATATAGTGATGAGGGAAAGTCAGGCACATCTACTCAACATCGAACAGAATTTAAAAGAATGATCGAAGATGCGGCTCAGAAGAAAATTGATCTGATTCTCTGTGCCAGTGTATCAAGGTTTGCAAGAAATATGTCTGATTGTATGACATTAGTACGTCAGCTAAAAAGTATGAATCCATCCCATCCAGTAGGAGTATACTTTGAGACAGAAAATATATATACTCTTGATCCGGATTGTAAACAGAATCTCTCTATCCATGCGATGCTTGCTGACTGGGAATCAGCAAATAAAAGCAGGAGAATGATACTTTCTTATGACCAGAGGATATGTACAGGACAATATCCAGTGCTTGATCTGTTAGGATACCGCCACACGAAAGAAGGAGAACTGATCATTCAGCCGGAAGAAGCGAAAACAGTCCGTTTTATTTTTCTTGCATACATAGGTGGCTATGATTGTGATGAAATAGCAGAGATCCTGACAGAACGGGAACGTCCTACACTCAGAGGAAGAACCGACTGGAATGCTTCTATGGTCATGAATGTTATGTCAAACGAACGTCGGTGGGGAGATCTGGAAGCCAGAAAAACCATAGTTATTGATTATGTTGAGCATAAATCAAAGAAAAACGAACATGACAGAGTATCCGCTTATGAAGAAGATCATCATGAACCAATCGTATCAAGGGAAATCGCCCTGGCTGCACAGATGGTAAAGAAAAGTTCCAGAAAAATGACAGAGGGTGTTCCGGATTTTTCGGTGATCCACAAAGGAAATTTAAAAGGTTTTGTTTCTATCTGTCCAGGCTGGGGAGGAATAGATGGCAGTGCTTTACTGGAGATTTGCCAGGAGGTATATGAAGAGGAAGAATTAGAAGAACTGAATCATAAGATCCGAATATGGTCAGGTGAGGAACAGGGAAAAGTTGTTTCCATGGCATTATCCGGGTATCAGGTTCCACACGGAATTTATTTTCTAAATAAGAGCCTTCCTGCATTAACTGTAGGTAGAAGAAGGATAAAATTCAGTAAGGCTTGCCATGAAAAACTGAATTATTGCAGATGGGTGGAGATATTGTATCATCCAATTATCCAGACAATTATTATCCGGCAGACAACACCAGATAACCCAAACTGTATTGAATGGGAAAAAGAAGATGGAAAGCTTGTGTCCTTTGTATCGTCCAGTGCATTTTCTACAGCGATTTATGAGAGTTTACATTGGAAAAAAGAATTTAGCTTTAAATTTCGTGGTATTACAAAAGAAAGAGGAATGTCAAAAATACTTGTGTTTTCATTGGATGAACCACAGATTATTGTTGGTAAAAAGTACAAAAATCATCCCGATGTAGAAAAAGAAAGTAATCAGCCTTTTGGATTTGTAAAGTACAAAACAGATACGGAGCAGGAAAATAAGCCAGAAAACAATAATATTGTATGTGCTTATCCGGAAGAATGGATGAAACGAAGGATAGGCATTAATTATTTTATCCGGGAACAGAGGGACAGCATGATTAATGCCATAACAGAAGAAGATATAGAAGAAACAGGAGTTGTAGTAGAAAATCCCGTCATAGGACATATACCGTCCAGACAGGAAATCGTGAATGAATTAGAAGAACTTCTGATGACCATGTAAGGGGTGAGAATATGGGAGAAACCACAGATAACAGACCAAATAATCAGGAAGGACAAAGTTTTACAGCAAGAGAGTTTGAACTGATACAAGAACTTGTACGTTCCCGTATGGAAAAGAATGAGGAACTACAATATGAGAGCTTTGAAGGATATGAACTGCCACCAAGAACACAGTTTTCCATGTTGAAGAAACCGGCAGTAAGTATCAAATATGGACAGCTGACCTTTAATATGGCAGCAATCCGGTTATTTGAGGGAGTAAAACATGTTCTCACAGTCGTAAATACAGAAAAAAAGAGACTGGCTGTTGTACCTTGTGCAGAGGAAGAAAGTGCATCTGTAGAATGGGCCAGAGTCAACAAACAGGGCAAATGGGTGAATAAGAATATCACATCCGTAGATTTTGTAGAAAATCTATATCATTTAATGGGGTGGAACCGTGAGTGCAGATATAAAGTGCTTGGTCGTGTAGCAGCTTCTGATCGTGGACTGATCCTTGTCTTTGAAATGGAAGAAGCAATCATGTTTGCACCAAAGAAAGAAGAATTTGTTGATCCGGTTACAGGAGAAACAAAAAAACGTCAGGTTAAATATTATCCGGATGCCTATAAAAACCGTATTGGTCGGTCATATACAGAATATGAACAATATCGGCAGTTAAATCTTTTTGAAGATTTCGGAAACTACAATAAAGAGCAGCAATCAAGTCAAGAAGAAAAGTCAATAGAAAATAATATGGAAGGGACAGAAGCACCTATGGGAGCAACTGTGCCTAATTATGGTATAGAAAATCAGATACAAAGCAATACAAATATAAAAGAAGGAGTCGATGATAATGGAAACAACGAAGAAAATACCAGTACCAACCTTGGCATTACAGGGCAGATGGGATTCCATTAACATCGGGGTCGGTGTAATCGCAGCATTAGGAAATCCCTCTCATATATGCCTGCTTAGAAACATGAAAGAAAAATCACTGGCAGTAGTAGCCTGTGATGGCAAAGACAATATGTCTATCCGTGTACCGGAAGGTTTTTTAGAATTACATAAGAGCTTCAAAATACATAGCAAGCAGTTTGTATATGAGACATTGACTGGCTGGGGATTGGATCCGGAAAAAACATACTCTTTTAAAGGGGAATACTTGGAAGAACAGAAAATAGTTGTTTTTAGTTTAAAGAGTGAAGATTTATAGAAGTAGTGTTGATGAAAAAAAATCCATGTGGTAATATGCAGGTATGGATGAAAAATATTTGTAAATATTTATACATGGGGTGATGGTATATGATGTATTATGGCCATTTATTGGAACAATGGTCGTTGGAGATGGACTTAATAAAAGATTTAGAACTTTTTATGAAAAAGGAAATGCAAAGAGTGGGAATAAATCCATCAAATACTAGAAATATTTTATATGAATATTTCAATATGCTGAAACGAATAATTTCTATAAGACCAAGGAGAGTTGTGTATTCTAAAGAGTTTCAGTGTCCAGAAGAGTATAAACCTGCCCTTTTAGAGTTTGAAGATAACGCTCGAAAGGGGAAAAACTTAAATAAATATCAAAGTGACAAAATTACAAGACCGGAAGAATCAGATGATTTATTGAATGATTGGAATATTGTTCATTTTCATCTTTCAAGACGATTTAGAGATGATGGATTTGCAAAACGGAGTAATTATCAAATATTTGCATGGATTACCGATGATTGCATATATATGATACAAGTATACCCACATAAGGCTGATTTTCTGTATTGTAAAAAAGAACTGTTAAATATAGTGGAAAGAAACTGGCCTAACCTATTGGAACCATATAGATTGAAAGACATATGTAGTTTAAATGAACAATTTGATGATGAACAATATGAACAAATTCGAGAAGCACATATTTCAACTTTGATACAAACAGAAAATGATAAGTGTTATGGGTTTCTTGGTGGAGGATATATGTCAGATGGATCATCTGGAGAGGCAGTAAGAAATGAATTTTTTTGGAATAACCGATTGAAAATTTGTGAAGATGTCATAAGAAGAAATATGACTTCTATTCTGCAGGTGATTAGGGAACAACGTAATTATAAGGGATATACCTATAATATAAAATTAATGGGTATGCCGGTATCACCAAATAACATCAATGTTATTGAAACAAAAACACAAATGGGAATAGAATTACTATTATCAGAAAGTCGTGTGCGTGTTTTTAAAATTGAAGATGAATTGAAGTATATATACGAAAATGAAGAAATGGATTCTGGAAATTAAATTATGGATGATATATTAAAAATAGCAAAAAATTATTCAAAAGAAAAACATATAGAGTTATTGCCTGCAAGTGAAAATAATATTTTAGATTCTTTACTTTTTTTATTTGATGAAAATTGGGAAGAAGAGGGAGCGGAATATCCATATGAGATAATAACATACTTGTTAGACTGTTATTATGTTTTACCGGAAAGACCAGATTTAGCATCTTTATTTTGCTGGCAAGCAATAAATCATTCATATTATAATGAACTGTTGGGAGATTTATCAAGAAGATGTTCAGACACGGATGGAGTTAAAAAAGTTTGTGAAGATATTTTATCAAACAAAGCAAAATATGATCCGATACTACAGCAATTTATTGTTAAGTTACCAATAAAGGTTTTTCATTATGTAGCATCTTATATGCTTAAAGGATATATAATGGATAGAGCTAATATTGATCGAAGATATAGGGCAAGTTCATATGATACGATAAAAAGATATATTCCCGTAATAAGAGATATTATAGAAAAATCATATGGTGAGGCTTTACGAAATATTTCTAATCCATCAATAATGAATTATAAGATTTCATTAAACATTATAGATGGAGCTAAAAGCCGTCAAATAATCCATAGTTTTGCTTTGAAATTAAAAGAATTATTAATTAGAAAAGAAACAGAAATTACTTTTTATGAAGCGGAGACAAGAGAAGCATTTCAGTTTACAGACCAAGATAAAATATATTTTATTTTGTTTGGTATTTTATACGCATCAAGATGTAATAATTTTCATGGGAATGTAGCTGCACGAATGAATAGCATAAATGCTGATAAAGAGACATTTAAAATGTATACTGATATTTTTTTGCTGGAATATACTATTTTAGCAATGCATATGAATTATTTGGGGCAGCTCTCAGACGAAGTGTTAGAAAAAATAAAAAAGAATTCAGATCTTATGTTTTTATAAAAGGGCATTATTGAAGAAATTCGTATTCGGCGATAGAAAAAATGATTTTAAACTTTTAGCTATCGTTAGAAGGTGCAATTATTATTGGATAAACATATGACCGTGAAGGTATATTAAGCTATTGTTGGAATAAAAGTGTTATCTGGGAGATTTAAGATTAAAAATGTAAAAGATGGGAATGGATTGTTTTAAGAAGATGAGAAAATGGCAATTATGTGTAAAGCTATGGAAGATATGAGAAATAAAGCAGCAAGAGAAGCTGAAAAAATGAAAGCAATTCGTATGGCTCGTCTAATGATAGAAGATGGTAAACTTAGTTATGAAGATATTGCAATGTACACAGAGCTTACTCTGAAAGAAGTAGAAAAAATTGCTATGGAAAAGAAACGTGCATAATAGATAAAAACAAAATAAATGTTCTGCTTTCAGAATGATAAGTAGAAAAGGGTTTCTGATTATTTATAAGAATCAGAGGCTCTTTTTTTATGCCTAAAAGTTGTTTCTGAGTTGACATAAGGAGGAGATATGAGCCTGGTAGGGACCAGACCTATCTTGCCTGGGGAGTTGGAGCAGTATGAGTTGCATCATAGGACCAGGATTGCTATTAAACCGGGGATTACCGGGATGTGGCAGGTTAGTGGTAGGAGTGATATTACGGATTTTGAGAAAGTGGTGGAGTTGGATAGGAAGTATGGAATATAATCCGAACGCCATCATGGTCATCAAGTCCACGATTCCTGTGGGCTACACCGCTTCCGTGCGTGAGAAGTTCAACAGCAAGAACATCATCTTCAGCCCGGAATTTTTAAGAGAGAGCAAAGCTCTTTATGACAACCTGTATCCTTCTCGTATTATTGTCGGCACTGATTTAAGTGATGAGCGGTTGGTAGAAGCAGCCCATGAATTTGCTGGTCTGCTACAGGAAGGTGCTATCAAGGAGAACATTGACACTCTGTTCATGGGCTTCACCGAGGCAGAGGCGGTAAAACTATTCGCCAATACATATCTGGCTCTGCGCGTGGCCTATTTCAACGAGCTGGACACCTATGCAGAGAGCAAGAGCTTGAATACCCAGCAGATTATCAACGGAGTCTGCCTTGATCCTCGCATCGGCAGTCACTACAATAACCCGTCTTTTGGTTACGGCGGCTACTGCCTGCCCAAGGATACGAAGCAGCTACTGGCTAACTATGCTGATGTTCCAGAGAACCTGATCGAGGCTATTGTCGAGAGTAACAGAACTCGTAAAGATTTCATCGCTGATCGTGTCCTAAAGCTGGCTGGTTATTATAGTTATGACGAGGATAACGAGTACGATAAGGAACAGGAAAAATCTGTGACCATATTGCAGGAAAAGGTGATCTGCAGAACTACGTCATGGAAGAAACAAAAAAGGATAATAGAATTGAATTTGTTGGTTTCTTGAATGAACAGCAGGTTTCACAGCTTCTTCAAAGTGCGGATGTTTTGCTTTGCCCTTCATTGTGGGAAGAACCTTTTGGGCGCGTTGTGCTTGATGCCTATAAAAATGCAATGCCTGTGATTTGTAGCAATATGGGAGCATTACCAGAATTAGTCGAGGATCAGATCTGGCATATAGCTATCGGAATAAGGCTGATCTTCTTCTCCAATTTGATCGGGCTGAGGAAGCTTCTGCTGTGCTTGAAGCGATAGAAGAACTGTTTGATGAGAATAATTCGCCGCAGGAAGACAGGGAGATTTTGAATTCTCAATATGGCATTTTATATCAGATACGGGGTGA
>UMDC01018756.1_pt1 | contig 11901 bp, 9 predicted proteins | sample 1964391 | NCBI WGS metagenome assembly UMDC01 (sample SAMEA4835984, study PRJEB28245) | human gut metagenome | biome: gut microbiome; material: fecal sample | place: Denmark | collected 2008 | reverse complement strand
CAGCATACACAGCCGCGCGCGCCTCCAGCATGAGAGCCGTCCACTTGTTGGCACGTGCCGAATGGGTGTTGGTGGAAGTGCTCATGATCTCAGCGGCAGCCTTGCACTCGCTGATGATGTAGTCGTAACACTCAGCCTCCGTGGAGCGTTTCCTTGTGAGCTTGCCCACATCCTGCGGACCGTTGTAGGCGAACACCTCGTCGCCCATCAGCGGCACGCCGCCAAGGCTGCGCACCATGTTGAAGTAGCACCATGCGCGGAGGAAGCGCACCTCACCCTCGAGCGGTTTCTTAGCCGCCTCTGACAGTGCGGACGACTTCTTCAGTCCCGCAAGGAACTGGTTGCAGTCGCGCACGAACTCATAGTCGTACACCCGCCACAGGTTGTCCTCATATGTTGACCGCTCGTCCGGACCTCCGTCCATCTTCGCAGCCTCGTCGATGTAGGTGAAGCTGTAGCTGTCGTTGAGGTTCATGCCGTAGTTAACACGGCTGTAGAGGTTTGAGAGCACCGACTCTATCATGTTGGCATCGCCGAACACGACTTCATCAGGATATATCGAGTCAGGATCCTGGTCGAGGAATCCGTTGCAGCTGCTCAGGGTGATTGCCGCGAGCGCCGTCACAAATATATGTTTTGTCTTCATAACGTTTAAAGGCTTTAGAATGTGAGATTGAAACCGATGTTTATAACGCGCGTTGTAGGATACTGCAGACCGCTGTCGGTGGTGCCTTCAGGATCGTATCCCGGCTTGTTGGTGATGACGAACACGTTGGTGCCGGAGCAGTATACGCGCAGCGACTGCGCCTTCATGAACGACAGCCACTTGGCAGGGAAGGTATAGCCCACCTCGAAGTTGCGCAGCTTGATGTAGCTCACGTTGACAAACCAGAAGTCGCTGTTCCAATAGTTGCTGTGAGAGCTGTTGCCGATGAGAGGCATGGGGTACTTGCCTCTGGTGAGCTTGCTTCCGGCGTCGTAGATGTCGCTCAGGCTCCATGTGTCGCTCAGGTAGTACTGCGGGTTGTTTCCTCCGTCGTGGAACGGAAGCTTCTGCTCCCAGTTGGGGTTGAAGCCCATGCCGCTGCCGCCTGTGAAGTCGAGAGCCACGTCGAAGCCGCGCCACTGCATGGCGAGGTTGATGCCGTAGTTGAAGTTTGGCGTGTTGTCGGTGGTATAACCTATGGGACGGAGGTCCATGTCGTTTATCACACCGTCGCCGTTGAGGTCCTTATACTTTATGTCGCCGGGACGCAATGTGCGGTTACCCTTCTGGTCGTTGTCCACTGGCCAGTTGGCTATCTCCTCCCACGACTGGAACTGTCCGTCGCTCTTGTATCCCCAGAATATTCCGGCATAGCGGTGCCATGCCGAGTTGCGGTACTCATCCCATGAGTTGCTGAAACGCGGCTTGTACTGTTCCCAGTTGTAGCGGCGCGCATAGGTGAAGTTGAAACCTACCGAATAGTTCACGTCACGATACTTGTCAGACCAGCGGATGGCACCGTCGAAACCGCGGCGCACGTCGGAATTGAGGTTCTCCTGCGGCAGGCTGAATCCCACCTCGACAGGGATGAGCACGTCATAACGGCTTGCGGGCAGACCCGTACGCTTGCGGCTGAAGTAGTCGAGCGAACCGGTGAGACGCTGTCCGAAGAAGGCGTAGTCTATACCGATGTCGAGAATGTGAGCCTTCATCCACGTGAAGGTGGTGGCAGGCAGCGCGCGCGCCTTCGAGCCGATGACATACTTGCCGTCGATGGCGGTGCCTCCCTGATTGTAGTTGTAGCCGCTCATATAGTCGTAAGCCCTGTAGACGTTGGCGTCAATGTTGTCGTCGCCCACGACACCGTAGGAGGCGCGTATCTTCAGGTCGTTGAAGATGGAGCCCAGCTTGCTGTCTCTCCAGAAGTCCTCCTCAGAGATGCGCCATCCCACAGACCCTGCGGGGAATGTTCCCCAACGGTGGCCGGGAGCCCACTTCCACGCTCCGTCTCGGCGGACAGTGAACTCGACGAGGTATTTTCCGGCGAAGTCGTAGTTGAGACGTCCTATCCATCCGAGACGGGTCTCGGTGTTGTCGCCGGTGTCCTGATACTCGTCCATCGAGGTGGTGTAGATAAGCTCCATCGAGTTGGCTGCCGGTTGGGCGTGTACCCATGTGGAAGGAGCGCGCAGCTTGGATGCGTCCAGACCTATGACGGCAGCCACGTGGTGCTGTCCGAAGGTCTTGTCGTATGTGAGACGGAGGTTGGACGTGAGCTCCTCCTTATGTCCGAGACGACGCTCGCGCCACGGGTTGTTCATCTCGTCGGTGACATAGTAGCTGTCGTTTTCCTTGTCATAGCCGTAGAGCTTCCATGTGTACTCGTGGTTGTTGAGCTGCTGGTAAGCCAGATAGTAGCCCACGAGCCACTGCGCCTTGAGTCCGGGCAGGAACTCGTAGTCGGCGTGCGCGTTGAGCTGAGCCACGCGCCACCTCTCCTTGAACTTGCCCGACATGGTGTAGTTGAGCAGTCCGAAGTTGGTGTCAGCCTCCGACGACACCTTCTGCGGATATTTAGGGTTGTCGTTGGCGAAGGGCCGCTTGGTGGGAAGGTTGCGGTAGACGGCGAACTGCGGCAGCCAGTAGTCGTCGCCTCCGGGCACACCGGGCTGCTGGCGCGTCTCTATGCGTCCGTTCATAGACGCTCCCACAGTGAATTTCTTTGTTATCCTGGCGTCCACGCTCATCTGCACGTTGGTACGCGAGAACCCTCCGTAGTTGCGTATGGCGGCGTCCTGCTTGAGGTGTCCGAGGGAGAAGTAATAGTTTATCTTCTCAGAACCTCCTGATGTGTTCACGTTGATGTAGGTCTGCGGAGAGGTCACCCAGATGTACTTGTACCAGTCGAACGGACGGTAGCCGTCTTCCTTTCCCCGCATCCATTTGGCGTAGTCTTCCCTCGAATAAGTGAGGTCGGCGCCCTGAACGGTCTGCGCCGCCGTGTAGGCACGCATGTATGTGCCTATGTCGGCAGGCTTCGCCATACGCGAGTTGTTCTGCCATCCGTAGTAGCCGTTCACCTGAATGGACGGCTTGTCGTTCACCTTGCCGTGCTTGGTTGTCACGACCACCACACCGTTGGCGGCGCGCACACCGTAGAGGGCTGCGGAGGCGTCCTTCAGCACACTCACCTGCTCGATGTCGTTCACGTCGAGGTTGTTGAACTGTCCCTCATCTTTCACTATACCGTCTATGACGTAGAGAGGAGTGCCCATGTTGCGTATCTGCAGCGATGTGCTCGCTCCCGGGCGTCCGTCTGCCTGACGGCTGTTTATTCCGGCAATCTTTCCCACAAGGGCTCCCGAAGTGGTGGTTGCCAGAGTACGCGATATGTCCTTGTCGCCTATGCTCGAGATGGCTCCCGTGAGCGACTCTTTCTTCTGTGCGAGACCGAAGCCCTGCACCACAACCTCGCCCAGAGTCTTGAGGTCTTCCTCAAGGGTGATGTCTATGTTGGAGCGGTTGTTCACAGCCACGGACTTTGCGGTGTAACCCACATACGACACTTCGAGGACCGGAGCCGCCGACTCCACATTGATGGTGTAGTAGCCGTCCACATCGGTTATAGCACGGTTCTGCGTGCCTTTCTCGGCAATGGTGACGCCTATGAGCGGCTCACCGTTGCGGTCGGTGACACGACCTTTTATCTCTTTCTTCTGCTGCGCCGTCTGCACGACAGAATTTTTCAGGCTGCCTGCAAAAGCATCTGACGAAGCCGCATTGGCAGCGAGCATTGCGCATACAAGCGTTGCTCCCGTAGCCAACTGCGACAGACGTCTGTTGGCAGGCAGGATACTTTTCTTACTTGAATGGTGTTCCATAAAAATAAAGATTTGTTTATAAAGTGAGTGGTAATATTGGTTTCACTCCCAGATGCCGGTCATGTAATGACGGCATGGGGATATGACGGTTTTCTGAAAAAGTGTTCTGTTTGTCAGGAAGGCGCCTTCGGTAATGATAAGGATTTCATAATGCTTCAATGTTTTCAGTTATCTTATTCTTTAAATATTGTCTCCTTCCCGCTGCGTAATTTGCATTCCATGACTTTATCCGGGATAAGACAATGCGCACGAAACGGTTTTATCACGGTCCGACATTACAGTCTCCGTAACCGTTGCGCGTGGTAAAAGTAAAGAAAAAATAATTTAACGATGTTAATACAAAGCATTATTTAAGGGATAAATAGTTAAATATCATTAATCTTTTTCGTTATTTCCGTAGCATTGGTATAACGGTACGGAAATAAGCTCGTGCTATGGCTCCGGAGTCGTGTTATTTATACGGAAAAAGCGATAAGGCGGTGTCCAACTCCAGTATCGTTTCTATCAATTGTTGGTCTTTTTGAGAACCGTCAATAAAACGCCCAAAGTGTTTTTATATCTGACATCATAAGGTTTGCACATGGTATATGTTATGGTATTCAAGATTTATACTACTATGTTTTCACGATTGCCGTTTATTGTTTTTTATAAAGCAGTAAAGCAGTACTGTAACGGTAAACACAGACAGTGAAAGCAGCAATATTACAGGTAATGACTCACATACACGTGATATAAGTATTATAAATGTACCCATCAATATAATAAGGAATAACAGCAACGGATCTTTATCCATTGGCTGCCGTAAAGGTCTGAAAAAGTCTTTAATATCATTCTTCATTATCTGCAATCCGGTAAGACTGTTCATTTGACTGACATCGCAAATATACAAAACACCATTGTATGATGCAAGTGTATTTATCATTTATAATGATTCTCTTATGTCAGGAAGTTCCTTGTCTCCCAAGTAATCGTCAGATTTCTTATAGTTTTCCACATACTCGGGGAAAATCTTTTCTACATCGAAGTCTATCACAGTGAAAACACCGGAACGCTGATAATACGTTTCATAAAGATGTGTCCCGCGAAGCATGCTCGACTCCGGCAGAGTGAAATGATACTCGTCAAACGTTCTGTCTGTAATAGGTTCCACAGGCCATGCACGCTCCGGTCCGTCCACATCAAATATATCCTCAATACTATAACTTCGAGACATCGGCTCCCCGTCTTCTCCGGCAGTATTCAGATAAAACTTGAATCCGCTCTCATATAATGGCATGCCATAAAACATACCTTTATAATCATAATGTATGTATACTTCTCTCGTGATTCCGGGATTGTTTCTTTCACGGGTGTTCTGGTAATGATAGTCTGGAGCGGGTCTCATGTATTTTTCCACCATCTCACGGCTTACAGTGTCCCTTAACATCTGCGACCCGTCATAATTGAAGAAAGTCAGCTCAAAATGATTCCTCCATCCGTTATACTTCAACTCGTTGCTTCTCAGCACAAAGTATTTCTCATGCATCACACCGTGCTCTATGCTGTCCACAGGAAGTTTTGTATGGCGCACAGTGCCGTTGCCGTCCTTGCTCAAAACTATCAGCTCCCGGTTCATGTCATGAGCCAGATAAAGGCTGTCACCGCAAAGGCGGAACAACGCTAACTTCGTGCTCTCCGCAGACACCTCACGCCGCCACTGCAGTTTTGTTCCCTTGAAGCACGACACACGCAGAGGACTGCCACCGGCAAACCAGAACGTGCCCTTGCCGTCGGTATCGAAACCGGAAAGAAACAGTTCGTTATTGTTTTTGTTATATATACAGTCTATTGAGTTTGGGTCACCACGAAACGCAAATTCCCAAAGGGTTATCTCGGGAAAACCATTCCTCACACGCTGCGCGTCGGCAGTGACGACAAACGACAGCAACATGGCTATTATTGAAAGTATACGCATTAAATATATGCTTTTCATATTATTCATATTTATCATCAGTTAAGAGATTGTTGTTTGTTAAACATATTTATAGGACATCGCAAATACATAAAAACATTACTGTTTGCTACAAGTATTCTTCAGTATATATTATTGAGAGTCATTTCCGTTTATGCGGCTTTCCCTCTGAATCAAAATATATCACATTGCCGCGACTGTCATATTCTACGCCATAGCCTTTATGGCAGTTCACATGAATACGGTTCTTATATTTGTCCTTCATCTTGCGGTATTTTATCTTATACTTACAGATACTTCTTTCTTTAGAAGGACCGTCGTTTACATTAAAACACAATTTAAGCCTGCATACAAGCACGCCCTTCGGATATTCCTTTACGTTACACAACGGGCGACGCGAGTCTGCAAGCACAATCTCAAGATTCTTATTAAAAACAGGTCCCTTTACTTTTCCTAAATGAAATTCATGCGCTTCCGACCTTTCCGGATAGCCTGCTACACCTTTACGTATTGTTATTATTATTATTCTAAGATCATTGAAGTTATTGCCGTCCTTATGGAAAACCGCTAATGTCCACACTTCTATACGCTCTTTATTCTTCTTGTCCCATATATACTGGTTAGTTGAAAAAACTCCAGATTTCATATCTTCGGACAAAGAGTCTGAGCTGTCATTATACGATACTGTCAATTCTTCACGTTCTATTCTATCCCTTTGTCCCGCCGCTATCGTCAACGGAGCAGCTAACAGCAAAAATGCCGCAAACAGTCTTGCAATATTCATAACCTTATATTTTATGGAACAACTTTTTCCAAGTCCTTAATTTCCTTATCTCCTATGTATTTTGCCCACCTCTTATAATGTCTCATATATTCCGGGAACATCTTTTCTATATCGAAGTCTATAACCGTTAGTATGCCGGAATCCCATTGTCCGGTCAATTCATACAGGTGTGTCCCACGATATATGTTTCCATCCCAATATCCAAAATGACAATCATCATCCTCCAGGTCTGTGAAATTTATCGTATTGAACAGTTTTCCTTCATATACATCATCACTCAGGTCATATTCCTTAATGGTAGGCATATCGTCCGGTCCTCTCAGATTCAATGTGAATTTCCACAAACTCTCAAACAATGCCGTTCCATGAAACATACCTTTATAATCATAGCTCGAAGCCACATTAGGATTGCAGCAACATTCTGGCACAGGTTTCATGCATTGCTCTATCATACATATGTCAACAGTATCCTTCCACAGCAGCCTACCTTCATAGTTGAAGAAACTCAGCTCGTAGTTGAATCTCATATCTTTATTTTTAACCTCGTCGCTTCTGAGAACGATATAGTTATTATGCATAAATCCTCCAACAATGCTGTCCACAGGAAGCTTTATATGACGCACAGATCCGTCCTCCTTACTCATCACTATCAGCTCCCGCTTCATGTCATGAACCAGATATACTTTGTCACCGCGCATACGGAACAGAGAGCATCAGGTCCGTTCGTCTGCCACCTCACGTCGCCACTGCAACCTATTGCTCTTGAAGCACGACACTCGCAGAGGACTGCCGCCTGCAAAGAAGAACGTACCCTTGCCGTCGGTGTCAAAACCGGTAAAATATAAACCGAGTTTTTTATTATATATGTGGTCTACCGAGTCTGCCTTGTCCCGTAACGCAAAGTCCCAATAAGTTACCTCTGGGAAACGGTTGCTTACACGCTGCGCGTCGGCAGTGACACCGAACGACAGCAGCATGGCTGCGATTGAAAGTATACGCATTAGACGGATGCTTTCATATTAATATCATTGTTATTCGGCAACTGCCTCCGGAAGTTCCTTGTCTCCCAAGTAAGTGATGGAATACTTGTAACATTTCACGTACTCGGGGAATATCTTTTCTATATCGAAGTCAAGCACGGTGAAATGCGGATTAAGATAAAATATATAATAAAGGTGTGTGCCCCTGAATATACTTGAGTCACAGAAATCGGTGCTGGCGATACCGTCAGTCATATCGTTAAATGCAGGATGTGGCCAGTACTCGTCATCTAAAGTAAGACCGAACAGATTCCCCCACTCGTATTCCTTAATCATAGGCTTCCCTTCCATGTCCGTATTCAAGTAGAAAGTCAATCCCCTCGTATACAAATCCGTGCTGTAAAACTTACCCTTATAGTTTACGTTCGGGTTTATGTATTCCGCTATTCTCGTGCCATATTCATCACGTGTATTCTGATCATAATAATCAGGTGCCGGTCTCATCTGTTTGTTCATCATTTCATAATCTACAGTATCCTTCCATAGCAGCGTCCCGTCATAGTTGAAGAAACTCAGCTCGTAGTAATCGCCCAATATTTTATACTTCAGTTCGTTGCTTTTGAGCACAAAGTGGCTTTCATGCATCACGCCGTCCTTTATGCTGTCAACAGGAAGTTTTGTGTGGCGTACGGAGCCACTGCCGTCCTTACTCATCACTATCAGCTCACGCTTCATGTTATGGACCATATAAAGGCTGTCGCCACGAAGACGGAACAACGCTAATTTTGTGAGTCCGTCGGACACCTCACGCCGCCACTGCAACTTAGTCCCCTTGAAGCACGACACACGCAGAGGATTGCCACCGGCAAACCAGAATGTACCCTTGCAGTCGGTGTCGAAGCCTGAGATATACAGTTCGCCCCATTTGTTATATATACAGTCCACCGAGTCTACCTTACCACGGAATGTATAATCCCAAAAAGTTATCTCGGGGAAACGCTTGCTCACACGCTGTGCGTCGGCAGTGACAACGAACGACAGCAGCATGGCTGCTATTGAAAGTATACGCATTAGACGGATGCTTTTCATATTATTCATATTTACCATCAGTTAAGAGATTGTTGTTTGTCAAACATATTTATAGGACATCGCAAATATACAAAACATTATTGTATGATGCAAGCATTCTCTATTTATCGTGAATCCGGAGATTGTCGTCATTTCTTCTTGCGTACATGATGTTTTCCTTCCGAATCCGCATACAATAAATTGCCGTTACCGTCATAAACTATCGTTATATTAGGATTACTGCTCATACGTTCTTTGTAATTGTCTTTCATCTTGCGATATTTGATCTTGCACTTACGGATAAAAGGTGCATAGACGCTGTCCTTTATATTGAAACATATCTGCATCTTGCACAAAAGCACACCCTTTGGATATTCCTTTTCATTCCGAAAAGCATAAGGAGAGTCTGCAAGAACAACCTCTATGTTCTTCTTAAATTCAGGTCCTTTGACGTTTCCTAACAGAAAACGATTAGCTTCCTTTCTTTGTGTAGCCCTTTCCAAATCACGGGTTGTGAAAACCTTTATGTCCAAGTCATTGAAGTTGTTTCCTTCCTTGTAATAATCCACTATCGCATAAATCTCTATAGGATCTTCATTCTTTTTGTCCCATGCATATTTGTAACAAAAAATGAATTTATGTTTCGCCTCATCATTTTTCGTTGTAACCGGGGATGTAACTTTCTCCAGAGTAGTACCACCCTCTATTTTCTTCTTTTGTCCCGCAGCCATCGTCAACGGAACAGCTAACAGCAAAAGTGCCGCAATAATACTAAACTTATTCATAATCTAAATCTTTTGTGTGGTTTTCATTTAATATATATATATTTCAAATATAGTGAATATATTAAGCAAAAAGAAAATACGGAAGTTTAAATTAAATATTCATAACTATATTTTACACAATTTTTTACAGGAGAGAAGATGCGTTCTCCTCTCCTGTATATTAAAGCATTTATTCTTCTTTAAAAGAAGCATTTACCATTATAAATTTATTTCCTATATCGTTGCTTATAGAAACATTAGCTTTTATTTTTTTACTTCCAGCATCCTCAACATTTACAAATATGTTGAATTCAAATGACTTCTGTATACTACCTGATGCCTCAGATATAGAAGCCGTAGCTCCGGCATTATCTACAGTGTATTTTTTCCCTTTTATATACCCTACACCTGATACTACATTACAATGTATATTGATGTTTTTAGCAGATGAAGTATTTGTATCCAATGTATATGCTATTGTAGTACTAATTTCTATTTTATATTCGCCACAAAAAAATACACTTTTATCATTAGCATTAAAGTCTTTGTCAGGTTCATCACCGCTTCCGCAACCACAGCCACTTCCGCAACCACTTCCATAGCCACAGCCGCAGCCACAGCCACTTCCACTTCCGCAACCACAGCCACTTCCACTTCCGCACGCACTCGCCGCTCTCATCATTCTCGCACTTGGTTTCATACTCATCTGAGCCTCATTCCCAATAAGTCTCAGACCTTCATTTGTCACATTCTTTTTCATAATCATTTAATTTTTAATTTATTAATAAACACCGGACCGTCCGGCATCCCTTCTCGCTTTCTCACCCTCTCACCTTCCCACCATCCCCCATTCTCACCTTCCAACCTTCTCACCCTCTCCTTTTTCCCCTTTTACCTTTTTTACCTTTTTACATTTTTACCTTTTCCTCCACGTCACAGCTCCCTCCACCATCAGTCTCTCCACCGCGTCCCTCACGCATCCGTCCACATACGTCGCGTCCATCTTCAGCCTGTCCGCCACGCACGCCATGATGCCCTTGCGCAGCTCGCGCCATGTCTGTTCGCGGCGCAGCAGTGACAGGATGTTGAAGCAAAGGTCGTTGAGCACTATCTCCCTGTACCCTTTTCCCGTCACCGTCGGCACGCACGCGATGTCGCGCATGCCACAAGTCCAGTACCCGCAGAGCGAGGATATGAGCAGTGCCCGTGCCTCCGTGCGCCATTTCTCAGGTATGGAGAACACCCGCATGTAAGGATTCACCGCAAGCACACATCCTTCCCTACGCTCCTCACCGATGTTGAAGAACTCCACCACACGTGCCGACAGCTCCTCCTGCCGTATGAGCCTGTCGCGCTCAACGGTGTCCCATTCCCGTTTCCTCTCCTCCAGCCAGTCAGCGTAAGAGGCGACGCACCTCACGGCAGACAGCCTGTCCGCCTCCGCCACCGGCATGCCCGAAAGTCTCGGATGCCTTCCACCGAACATCTCCGCTATTCTCCAGAAATATTCAGGATACCTCCCGAGCAGCGTCCTGGCAAGCAGCGCGCACGCCTTGGCGTTACGTTTGTGTCCGCCCAGAAGATGCAGCAGCGGACGCCGGCTGATGTTGAGGAAGTCACAGAACTCACCGTAGGTATATCCGTTGTCGCACGTCCTTCCTGCGAACAGCGTCGTCACCTTCCTCTTCTCCGCCTTCACCATGGCATAGAACAGCACCTGCTCGAACATCAGGTTATAGTTGCCGTTCAGCCGTCCGCTGTCCGCGCGGTCAAGCCCGTTGTCCCTTATTATGCGGAACGCCTCGTCACAGTAGCGTTGTATGAAACCGGTGTCGCTGCCGCCCAGCACCCCCGCGTTGTAAGAGCCGATTGACTGCCGTGCCAGCTCCTCGTGCAGGCAGCTCGGCATCACCATGTCACGTGTGTCCAGACCGTCCATAATGTTCTTATAATAAGCCGTGCCCTCCTCCTCGTTCTGCGCTATGAGTCCACACGAACCTATGTCGGCGGCGAGCCTCCTTGGCACGAATATGTCGCCGTCAACGTGTATGAAAGGCGTGTCCTGCATCGAGTATGTCATCATCTTGGCGTAAGCCCAGTGCGGTTCAGGTATGTCAAGACGGTCATAACACACCCTCACCTGCGTGTAAGGCAGCCTTAGACGGTCTATTAGCACCGCCGCTCCCTCAGAGTCGGTGTAAAGCTCCACGTCGTCATAACTCTCCCTCAGCATCAGGCAGCTCAGTGCCCATGCCATGAGATGATACTGCGGTTCGAGCCAGCCAAAGCTGTCCCTGACAAGGCTTTTGTGCCCTGTCCAAAGTGTCTGTACTGTTTTTTCCATTTTTGTGTGTATGTTTGTGTTTTTCTCCCCAACCATCCATGAGTATGCCTCCGGCTGGCTGTCAATACGGCAGATATCCTCTGCCGGTGTGGGATTACTAAGGTACCGTGTTTTTCTTCATCCCCTGTCAGACGTTACAAAGA
>UMDC01006857.1_pt1 | contig 12066 bp, 10 predicted proteins | sample 1964391 | NCBI WGS metagenome assembly UMDC01 (sample SAMEA4835984, study PRJEB28245) | human gut metagenome | biome: gut microbiome; material: fecal sample | place: Denmark | collected 2008 | reverse complement strand
AACAACCAAACGAACTCCTGCCGTAATTGGCGATAATGTATATATCGGTCCGAATGTATGTATTGTGGAAAATGTCCATATAGGTAATAATACTACTATTGGAGCAGGAGCAGTCGTAGTAAAAGATGTACCGGAAGGAGCAACTGTTGGAGGTGTTCCTGCAAAGGTTTTGAACTATAATGACAATTCAAAGTTTGTACATAATAAGTATGTTATAAAATAAATGTTATATATAATTTAAATTTATGTTTATCGACAAGCTAATACAACGTTTGCGTTTAAAGCGTAGAAAAAAAATGTTTGTTTCAAAAACAACATTGCTAGGAAGTAATCATATTTTTGGAGTTTATAGTGTTGCTTCGTTATTAGATGGTTCTTCAAAAGAAAATATTATTATACAAGATGGTGCACGCATATTTGGTACTTTAGTTTCTCAAAATAAAGGTCAAATAACCATAGGAAAAAATGTGAGAGTTGGACATAATGTAACCATTCAATGCGTTAATAGTGTTTCTATTGGAGATAATACTGGGATTGCTCGGGATACATATATAACAGATAATAATAATCATCCTGTTTGTCCAGATTTCCATTTATATATGGTTCAAACTCCCGAAATTGACGATTCGAGATTATGGAAACACTCACGAAATGAACCGGTTATAATAGGAAAGAATTGTTGGATAGGTCAATTTGCAAGAATTCAGAAAGGGGTAACAATTGGTGATAATTCTGTTGTGGCTGCAAATTCCGTTGTAACTAAAAATGTTCCAGCTAATTGCATTGTTGGTGGTAATCCTGCCAAAATATTAAAAACAGATATAGATAAGCTTGAGGCGCCTACATCTTGTAAGGGGTATAATGAATATGTCAAAAACAAACAGTAACCGTTTCGCTCTTTATGTATCCATTGGCAAAATTGTCGCTATGGCTGCGCAGTTTGTAATGCCAGTGTTTCTGACCCGCTATTTATCCAAAGCTGATTATGGCACATATGCACAATTCTATTTGGTGCAGGGATTTGTCGGATCAGTTTTGTGTTTTGGCATTCAGTCCAATCCTTATTATTTTTATCCGAATAGCTCTTCTTTAAGGCAAAAGCAGATTATCTGGAACTCATTTTTAGTATTGCTCCTATTGGGTATAGCTGGTTCTTCTTTACTGTTCGTTCCATCCATAAATAATTGGCTGTTGAAAAACGAGGTGTTAAGTGACAACTTGTTTATAGTTATAGGCAGTATCATCTTTTTTATGCCATCTAACCTGGTAGATCCGCTTTCAGTGGTTCGTAAAGATAAAATATTGGCAATGGTATATCATCCGGCAGGAATTATATTGAAAATAGCAGCAGTAATTTCATTTGCTCTGATTTTTAAAACCATTCAAGGAATATTAGGCTCTCTTTTGCTGCTGAATATATTATTATTCATTATAGTGCTGGGGTATATTTTAAAGTCTTATCCTATAAAACATAGAGAAGATTTCTTTTCATTTTCATTGCTAAAAGAGCAATTCCAATATGCATTTCCTTTTGGAATTGCAGTTATATTATCTACAACTTGTAATCAGATAGACAAATTAGTTTGTGTTAATTATTTGAGTGTAGAGGAATATGCCGTATATAGTATTGCTTTTTTTGGAATTCCAGGTATCATGCAAATTTATGATGCTTTGTGCCAAGTCAATGTAATGAATATGGCTACCGAGTATAAAAACGGGACTATAGAGCAAGTGAAAAATTTATACCAGCGGTTTGTAGTACAGACTTTATCTTTTTCGCTTCCTGTAATAGGTGTGGTCTGTTTGTTTTCTCCACAAATTATCCAGTTCCTTTTTTCAGAAAAATATATGGATGCAGTTCCTTTTTTCAGGTTGTATGTTTTGACCTTTATTTTGGGAATGGTTGGTAGTGGTACTATTCTGAGAGCTGTTGGTAAAACTAAATTATCAATGAAAGCTTTTGCTTTATCCTCTATCATTTGTATTCCAATGACATTTGTTTTAATAAACAGATATGGGATATGGGGGGCTATTTCAAGTGCAATGCTTAATACAATGTTGCCTAAGCTATTTCAAATATTTTTTGAATGTAAGATTTTAAATTCATCATTGATTAATTATTTCCCAACAAAAGAAATCTTCAAATTGCTTGGAATATCTGCTTTTTTGCTGCTCCCTTTGACGCTTATTAATATATTTCACGAACTGTCTTTAATAAACTGTATAATACTGTCTATAATATATTTGCTTTTGGTTTACTCTTGGGAAGTATATATAAATATATTCATTATAGATAGGGCAAAGGTGATAAATCTATTAAGAAAGGTTCATTTATTTCGCTAAAATTCACCAATGATTTTTTCAAAAGTTAATTCAGCTCCCCTAAAATGGTTCATGGCATTTGTCTTGATGTCGGAGTTGGTGCATGTTTCTATAAACACATCACCTCCGACATCACTTAGATTAGTATATATTGTAGTATATTTCCTCTTTTGTGCTTCATACATCAAGCTAATACCCATTTTTACCGCTATTAACTTGATAACTGAACGCTTTTCGACCATATTTGGCGAATTCTTACCAAATACATTATGGTTCCATATAGCAATCCTTCTATTTGGATACATTCAACTGCGCCACACACAAAACCCCGCTTATAGGGGTTTCGATAGACAGAATTGGAGATTATTAGTCTTATTTGCACTATATGTATTTGCAAATACTGTGTTTTATGGGAATATTTCGTTCTTATTATCCATCACCTTTTCGATAGTCTATCTATTAGTTCTTAATTTGACAGATGATGAATATATTCAGCCCCTCATAAATTGTATTATTATTACAATGTGCTGTTCATGTTTGATTAGTTTATACAATTATGATAACTTGGTTGCTGATTATGCAACGTCATCTGGAGATACTCAAAGATTAGCTTGGAAAGATTCCAATTATCTTTCCTTTTTCATAGGGATTGTATTTTTGCTGTCAGCATTCAAATACTCCAGGACTTCAAAATCCGGTGAAAAGAGATTTTATCTTATTGTTTTAAGCATATTTTTCATATGCCTAACTCTGCTTGTATCGCGTGGAGCTATTTTGTCATTGGGCATAGCATTGGCGTTCTATTATAAGAAAGCCATATTTTCGCCTAAAATAGTAGGCATTGCTATTTGTGCAGGCTTAGTCTTTATGCTTGCTCTCCATGTTGGATTGTTAGACAATGTCATCAGGCGGTTTATGTCCGAAGACATGTCAAGCGGATCAGGTAGAACTGTTATTTGGGCTGCGGGTCTGGGAACATTTTTGCAAAAAGATACATTAATTCATTTATTTGGTGCAGGTTGTGGCGCTGCCGATAGAATGGCATCACTGAGCGGAATCCTTTTTTCTCCGCACAATAATTTCTTGCAGATATTGTTTGATTTTGGTGCTGTAGGCCTTTTTCTGTTTTTGGGTTGGTGGTTATTATTATTTATCAATAGTCATACTACAGAAAAAAGAACTTTAATAATCTTTATACTTGTCAACAGCATGACGATTGTTCCTTTATATTATGTAACTCCAATATGGATTATTATACCACTGTTACTTGTGTGGGATGAACGTATTAATCATTTAATTTATGGATAGAATTCACTTTGTTTTAGGAGCAGGGACATATCCCCATATTACAGGAGGGATGGAAATTTTTAATTATTATCTAATTCAATCACTGAAAGATAAATTCAACATTTCTTATACGGCAAGCCACAGTTTAGACATTCCTGATACGAAACAAATAAGGAGCTATAAAATTCGCCCAACAAAATATATCTTTCCAATACAACTTTTTTCCCATTTGTTGTTTGCGAAAGATGCTCGAAAAGTTGTTTTTTCTTATTCTGCATCGCATGCTATTCTATGGAATTTATATCACAAAATATGTAAATTGTTAAATAGAAAATACTATGCAGTAATACATTATGGAGAGTTGCCTCCTAAGGGACAGGAAGAAGTATACAGGCGTTTCTTCAACAATGCAGAAGTAGTAGTAGCGGTTTCGGAAGACATCAAAAGAAATTATGATGCAAAATATGGTATAAACTGCAAAGTGATTTATCCGTTAGTCCCTTTTTCTATAGCAAAACCATCAAAAGAAGATTTAAAACGGAAATTTCAAATTCCAATTAAATCCAATGTAATTTGTATGGTGGGCTCTTTAAAGGGAATGAAAAACCCGGATACAATTATAGAAGCGATTAAGCTTTTCACAGAAGAAGAGAAAAAGAACTACTCACCCTATATTGTCTTTGCAGGAGATGGTGTCTCTATGGATAGCCTTAAACAGAAAGTAACTGAATGCGGATTAGAAAACTGCGTTACCTTTTTAGGGAATGTTCCCAAGGAAAAGGTCAATGAAGTTTATAAACTTTCAGACTATTACTTAATCGCATCCGATTTTGAAGGGACATCAATATCTTTGTTAGAAGCAATGTTTAATCGTAAAGCCATTATAACGTCTCGTGTTCCAGGCATTGTAAATACCATAACTGAGGGCAAAGAATGTCTGATGTATGACGTAAAGAATGCAACACAATTAAGACAGTGTCTATTATCTTATTTGCAACATCCTGAATTAGCAAATAAATTGTCATCAAAAGCATACGACCGTTATCTACATGACTATAACTATGATAATGTAGTAGCTGAATATACTAAAATCTTTAATTCCTAATTTCACCTTATGAAAATCATTCAAATTATATACAGTCTTAGTTCTGGAGGAGCAGAAAAGTTTGTTGTGGATTTATCCAATCAATTGGCAAAGATGGGGCACGATGTAACATTGTGTATGCTACGCGATGACAAAATAGATACATCAACTTTTAACAAACAGTTTTTATCTTCCTCTGTCAAATTCCATTCCATGAAGTTCGACAGAGGATTTTCTCTTGGCAAATGTCGCCAGCTTGAAAAATATATAATGAATGAAAATCCAGATGTAGTGCATTGTCATTTAAATGTAATACCCTATATATACAAATTGGCCATTCAAAATAAAAAGATAAAATTTATCCACACGCTACATAACCTTGCCAATAACACTGGCGGAGTGGGATTGCAATATTATTTAAATCGTTTCTTCTATAAGCATGAATACATTCGCCCAGTGTGCATATCCCGGCTTTGCCAAGAGTCATACGAGAGCTATTACAAATTGCATAATGCTCCGTATATAAATAACGGACGTTCTAGCGTTGCAGCATCTCCTCTATATGAAAAGGTAAAGGAGGAAGTTTCTTCTTATAAAAGAACCTTCGGCACAAAAGTGTTTATTCATGTCGCTCGCTTTCATTCACAGAAGAACCAGCAATTATTAGTGGATTCTTTCAACCATCTTGCAGCGGAAAACATAGACTTCACTCTGTTGATTCTTGGCAATGGTTATGATTGCGAAGCTGGTAAAGAACTCCAAAAAATAGCTTGTGATAAGATTCTCTTTTTGGGCGAAAAGAGCAATGTGAATGATTATTTACTTTGTTCCGATGCATTCTGTCTGACATCCACATACGAAGGACTTCCTATCAGCTTATTGGAAGCATTGTCATGCGGTGTAACACCAATTTGTACCCCCGTAGGTGGTATCCCCGATGTGATAGAAGATGGAGTTAATGGGTATCTATGTGATGATTTGAGCGTTGATGCTTATTGTACAGCAGTTAAAAGATATATTGACAAGCCATTGTCTAAAGAAGCTTTGGTGGATAATTTCAGCACAAATTATTCTATGAATATTTGTGCTGAAAAATACGAGAAATTATATTACGTATAATTAGCATGGATTTACATTGCGCTATATCGTATCATACGATCTTTGTCAACCAGGTAGGGATTACAACAAATTATATCAGGCTTTGAAGTCTTTCCCAAATTGGGGAAAGTTCATTTGGAAAGGTATCGTATTCTTATTATTGCTTCCTGTATCTCATCCAATAACAGCATAGACTAATGATAAACCGAGAGATTTCTAATAAAATACTGACTGTGGGCTGTGAATACCATCCCCCTATGGAAATCTGTGCCTGGAAATACGAAAACCTGTATGAAAAGTAATAAAATCTGCCTTAAAACGAAACAGGATTAATTGTGTAACTTTCTCTTAAAAATAAGTGATATGAAAAATATAATTATTTTTTTTGGTGGGGTTGGTTCTCCAACGCAATTCGGTGGAGAACTTTCTAAAAATAAAGAAATTATTTCTCGACTTAAAGAGTTGAACTGCGATTTAGTAGTAATAGATTCATTTAAATCTCGTGAAAATATTCTTAAATTGATGCGTATTGTCATTAAATTTTTCTTTAATCTTATTATACACCCTAAGGCTATTGTAATTTTTTCAACATCATTTGGAAATACTTATGCTTTATTGAAAATTCTAAAATATTGGCCCAATAAGCATCGCATTATTAATTGGGTAATCGGTGGTGTTTTGTCTGACAGAATAGCTAATGGAGAATTTTCTCATAAGTATGTCAAGGTTATAGATTTATTTATCGTGGAAGGAGAAAAAATGAAACATAAAATGGCTGAAGCAGGTTTTAACAATGTAATTTATAAGCCAAATTTCAAAGCTGTAGGTGTGTTGCCAAAAATCCAAAAAGCTAATGATGGAAAAATTCATTTCTTGTTCATATCGCGTATTTTGCCAGACAAGGGTTGTTGTTATATTTTGCAGAGTGCAGAAAAATTAAATCAATATGGACTAAATGGTAAATTCATAGTGGATTTCTATGGTAATATTGATGATGATTATCGTTTTGAATTTGAAAACGCTATTTCTAATATGTCAAATGTCAATTATTGCGGTAGCTTGCAACTTCAAGATGAACGTAACTATGCAAAACTTGCTCAATATCATTATATGCTATTTCCAACATATTGGTATGGAGAGGGATTTCCTGGTGTTGTAATTGATGCTTATAAAGCAGGAGTTCCTATTATTGGATCAGACTGGAATTTGAATCCAGAATTTATTAAAAATGGAGTTACAGGTATTGTAACGCCATCTCATTCTGTGGAAAAACTGACAGAAGCGATGCAAAATGCAATTGATGGAAAATATGATAATATGGCAATGTCAAATATCTGCCAGCGGCAAGTTATGTTGTACGATACCCGCAATGTCATTAACACCGAATTATTGGATGTTATATTTAATTGTGAAACACAAAAGAAATCATAAATTTACATCTGTAGCCTCTTCATTATTAAATGTATATCACAATCTGTAATATGAATATCAAGAAATACCTGTTTGAAACCATCAAATACGCATTACGTAGTTATCCTATAATTCGTCCTTACATTAAGGAAGTAGACAGGTTATACACAATGAATGCGGAGGAATTAAAACAAAGAAACGAAAAACGCTTTTTGGAAATCTTCCGCAGGGCATACGATAAATCTCCATTCTATCACAAACTATACACTGAAGAAGGAATTCGGAAAGAAGACATCACTTGCTTGGAAGACATCAAGAAGTTGCCTGTAATTACAAAAGACATGGTAAAGAAGCATGCCGATGAGATGCTTACGGTACCAAGGTGGCAGGTCATTAGAGCTAATACAAGCGGAACAACGGGAACACCGCTAAAGATATATGAAAGTTGGCCATCAATATGGTGGACACAAGCCTACACTTATTGCTCGCGAAAACGTGATGGATTTACGTATGGACAACCTCTTGTTTCTTTAAGAGGGCATTTGAATAGAAATCAAACATCGTTAAAAATACATCTTAGCAATACTTTGTTCCTATCAAGCTATAACATCAACAGCAATACCGTGGAGCAGTATTACAAAAAGATTGTAATGTTCCAACCTATTGCTATTGAAGGCTATCCAAGCTCATTGTATAGCTTAGCACTTTTCTTAAAAGATGCCGAATTGGAATTGAATATTCCCATTACATTCACATCCAGTGAAACTTTATTAGATTATCAACGAGATTTAATTGAGGAACGATTAGGGACAGAGATTTATGACCGCTATAGCATGACAGAACGTACTATCTTCCTTGTGGAATCGCACAATCATGCTGGATATTATGAAGCACCAGGTTTTAGTATTAATGAATACATTGACGATGGTGAAATATGTACGTCACTGATTAATGACGCTTTTCCTTTGATTCGTTATCGTTCCAATGACATAATGGAAATAGAGGAAGCTACTGATGAAAATCCTCAAATAGTGGTGAAAAGAGTAAACGGCAGAAAGGAAGATTATCTTCACTGTAAGGATGGTTCTCGCATTCTGCGTTTGGACTTTATTTTCAAGGGCGTAAAGCATGTCAAAATGAGTCAACTTGTCCAAGACAAAGAGGGCGTACTATCTGTTCGTGTAGTTCCCGAAAAAGATTTCACGGACGATGACCGCAACCGGATCGAGCAAAATATCATAGCTCGTATGGGTGCAGGCAACATTGATTTTCGCATTGAACTGATTACTGAAAATGAAATACAACTTACACCAAGAAGCAAATATGAGTTCATCATAAACTTAATGAATGTTAATCGGGGAGGGGTGATTAAGAGGATTCTTGGTCGAAAAGATGATTATGTAATATGCAAAGATGGATCTTTGGTAACAAGAATTGATTTTATTGAAAGTGGACAACATATCAAAGCTTGTCAGTGGGTACAGGAAGAGAAAGGTGAAGTAATTGTTTATATAGTTCCTGATGAAAATTTCACAGAAGCTGATGCTTATTTTGTAAAAAATGAGACATTAAAACGAGTAGGATTTGACAATATGGAAGTTTCTACAAAGATAGTAGGCATTGAGGATTTAATATACACTCAAAGAGGGAAATTTAAGCTAATAGTACGCAAACCCAACGCAACAGTTTGAATATGAACAATCAAAAATATATCATTTTAGGTCTCACTCCTCAAGGATTGGCTCTCTTGAGAGAGTTAGGTAAAGCCGGGGCAGATGTAACAGCTTTCTGTTCTTCTAAGCGAAATGTTGGTTACCATAGTCGCTATGGAGAAAAAATTTGTTACCATAATATGGCAGAGTTGAAACAATATATCACTCAAATAGTAGCGGACCATAAAGCCAAGCCAATCTGTTACATAACATCGGGAGAAATATTAGCCTCTATTCTAAGAGAATATAAAGAACTGTATGATGTATGCAATGTATATTCCGGTCCTTATTCTGTTATTGAAATGCTGGCTCATAAAGACAAAATGTACGAATATGCAGCAAAAAAAGGTTTTTTGATTGCTAAATATGCCACATTAGATAAAGCAGAAGTAAATGATTTACATTATCCGCTTTTTCTGAAGCGGAATTACGAAATTCCATTGTTTTTTAAAGCCGTAAAAATAAGTACTCCAGAGGAATTTCAATCTTATGTAAACCGTATCTCAGAAGAAAATAAGAAAGATGTTATAGCACAAGAATATATAGATGTGCCTAAAAATCAGTTGATTAACATATCGTGTCAGGGATTTTGGACAGAAGGTCGTTGTGCTGGATTTTATGTGGCAAATCAAAAAAGACGGCTTCGTAAAGGAATTACATCATATATAAAAGAAATTGAAGATAAGAATATTTTGAAACTCATGGACAAACTTATAAATAATTTTATGAGTGAATTAAAATATAATGGGTTTGCCGAGTTTGAATTTATGTATGATACCGGAAATAATAACTTGTGGTTTGTTGAAGTAAACACACGAACCTGTGGGTTACAAAGCGCTATGTCTCATAAGTTCAGCAACTTAGCTAGCGTTGTTTTGCGTCCAGATAAATATCAGCCTTTGCAATCTATCGCAAAACCATTGCATTGGATGAATATACAAAGGGATATTAGGGCAAGAATTGAAAATAATGATTGGAAACACTTAGGAGATATTTTTCACGCCCATTATGATATACTTGATATAAAAGATTTGAAACCTTTTTTCAGACAATTTATTTGATGCGGTTATGCGCAAAGTGTTGATTTTTATAAAATCAGATGGTTTGCTGAATACTCTTAAATTCATATTGAAAGGAGTAGTCAGTAAATTATATTATCGGTCACACACATTATGTCTCTATGGAGAGAGAAAATATATAGAGATAAAGAGAAAATCGGTATGGGATAAATTTCAATGCAGGTTTATTGATGCGATAGAAGAAGTTGAATCATTGAATTTCGATAGGTTGAAAATTTTACCTTGCCGAAAATGGTTAGAGCTTGGAAGTAAACTATGTGTTGTTTTTACGGATGATATTCCTATCGCGTTTGGATGGATTCATTTTAGAGAACACAAAATTGATTATGTAGGTAATTTTGATATGGGGAATGAGACCGCTTGGCTAGGTCCATATTTTGTTCATCGCAAATATCGTGGTAATGGATTACAACAATTGATAATAAAACAAGGAATTGAAATCGCACCGATAAATATCAATGCGTTTATAACATCTGTAAATGCTTCCAATATACCCTCATTAAATTCATTTGAAAAAAATGGGTTTAAATTAGGAATGAAAGTGTCATGCAAAACAGGTGTTTTTGCCATATCAAAGTATGCAAATATTGACATGACAGATGAGTGTTCTAAAAAATATTTAAAGATAAAAAGATGAAAAATATAATCTTGACACTCGATTACGAACTTTATGGAAATGGTTCTGGTAATGTTTTTCGCCATATAATAGAGCCAACAGAGAAAATATTATCTATCGCTGAACGGTATAATGTCAAGATAACCATTTTTTTTGAGGTGATAGAGTATTGGAAACTTAAAGAGGAATGGGAAAAAGAGAATCGTATGGGATATGACCGTAATCCTGTAGTGGCTATGGAAAATCAGCTGAAACAGGCGTATGCTAAAGGTCATGATATTCAACTGCATTTGCACCCACAGTGGGTTGATGCCGTTTGGGAAAAAGATGGATGGAAGGTAAACCTCAATAAATGGAGACTAGGGGATTATGAAGGTTCTGGTGATAATTCATTACGATCTTTGCTAAAAAGAGGAAAGGATACCATAGAACGATTGATTGGAGATAATTACCAATGTGAAGTCTTGAGAGCGGGCGGATATAATATACAGCCATCGGAAACATTGATAAAAGCAATGCGACAAGTTGGTTTGAGAGCAGATTCTTCAATATATCCCGGAGGAAAGGAAACCGGAAGTTTGTCAAGATATGATTATTCTATGGTCAAAGATAATCTTGGTTGGTGGTATTGTACGGATAATTTAGAAACTGCGGGAAAAGAGAAATCAGACTTGATAGAACTTCCTATTGTTTCATTGCCTATTTTACGTTTGTCAAAATACTTGTCTGTTGACCGAATAAAGTCTCTTATGCAAAATCGAAAATCTGCTAAAGATGCGTTTGAGGCAAAAACAAGTCAAGGGAAAAAGGGTTTTTGGGGGAAAGTGCAATATTTCTTTCAAGAGGAATTCCAAACTTGGGATTATTGTCTCTTTTCAAAAAGCATGCATAAAAAATTCTTGAAATTCATAGAAAAACAATCTGAAAGAGATGTTTTTGTGTTGGTTGGTCACCCTAAAAGTTTTGTGTCTGGAGAAGGATTGGAATATTTGTTGAAAAAAACTCAAGAAAATTACATTTTTGATTCTATTTCAAATTGTTTGAAATCCTGCAAAATTTATAAAAAAACGGAAAGTTGATTGAGAGTTCATTTCTTTCGTTGAAGCGCTATTGCGAGTCGGAGGGATTTAAGGGTTGGGACCCTTATGACGGACTGAACTCGCGATTGGCGCATGCATTGTTGCCGCTTAAGCGGTCGGCGATATTGCGGTTGTGTGTGATACAGGGGTTTAAGCGCTGCCCTGTGAATCTGCGCCGTTTGGCGATGGTGCCAAAGGAGTATAATGCGAAGGGCATAGGCTTGTTTCTGCAAGGGTATTGCAATCTTGTCCGCGCCGTGGACAAATTCCCGGAATTGCAAGCCGAAGTCGGGACAAGGCAGGAGTTGCTGGCGCGTGTGCGAGAGTTGGCAGATTTGCTGATTTCTTTGCAGTCGGAAGGTTACAGCGGAGCGTGCTG
>UMDC01051268.1_pt1 | contig 12162 bp, 10 predicted proteins | sample 1964391 | NCBI WGS metagenome assembly UMDC01 (sample SAMEA4835984, study PRJEB28245) | human gut metagenome | biome: gut microbiome; material: fecal sample | place: Denmark | collected 2008 | reverse complement strand
CACATCAGCGTTTACGGGCTTGATTTTGATAATTGCTATATTATTTTTACCGACCTTGACGGCAAAACACCGGTTGATGCCAAAGCGCCCGTTGTAGCCGCCTGCTATGATGACCGTGACGCTTTTATGTGGGGCAAGGAGCTGAAAGATTTTGCTGCTTTAAAAGCACTGCGCGCAGCCAACGCGGATGATGAAGCTTTTATTGCTGCCGTTGAAAATTACACGCTGCCGAAGGAATAAAAATTTAGAATTACACGGCATAATATAACTAAAATATAAAATTAACAATCATTCAGACTGACAGTTAAAATATTTAGTTATCAAACAGCAAATTATATCTGCAATCCGGCTAAAATTTTAATTTTTAATTTATCAATACAAATAAAAAGAACTGCCTGGCTGCCAACTCAAAATTTTTCCGCAATAAATTTAGTATCATAACAGTTCAAAGCACTTATTCACTGCGTTCAAAAAGTGTTTTGAACTGTTATTTTTATTAAATATTGCAATTTTTGAATGTTGACTGCCATGCAGTTCTTTTTATATTTACGCTTCAGTTAAAATTACGGTTTTATAAGTTTTTTAGTACCGCAATGCTAATTTTTAAAATAACATCATAACACCCACGCGGGAATGTAATATAAATTATCAGATGCCGGTAATAAATCGTCAATTAAGCACACTATGCCGCCTGCGCTGATTTGTATTTTAGCGTCGCTGCTGACAGGTTCCAGTATCGCAAAGGTTTTAACGGCTTTACTGGGGTACGCGCTCTTTTTAATGGCTATTGGGTATGCCGTACCATTCAGCCAGATGATAAGTTCTATCTCTTTGCCGTTAAAATTGCGCAAGTAGTACAACGGCGGCACTATACCTTTATTGGCATAGCTTTTGTAGATTTCCGTTACAACCCACGTTTCAAAAAATTCACTGCTTGCTGCACCAGCTTCCAAGGCATCGGCATTTAACCAACGTGTTAAATATGCCGCAAGGCCGCTATCAAAAAAGTACAGCTTCGGCGCTTTTACTATATATTTTGCTCCCGGCGGCATAAAGGGCTGAAGCAGGTAAATTATTCCTGCCGCCTCTAATGTCTTTATCCATTGCTTTGCCGTCGGTGCAGATATTTCTGCCGCTTTGGCAAGTTCTGCGTAGTTTATCATTTTGCCTGTCTGCCCCGCAGAGGCACATAAAAAGCGAAAGAAGACCATTTCGTCATTTATCTGCAGCAGTTTCATTACATCGCGCTGTAAAAAGGTTTGTACGTAGCTGGCGTAATAGCTTTGCCAGTCCTGCTCGCCGCCGTTATACATTGCAGGCATGCTGCCATGCCATATAAGTTTATAAATTTCTTTTAGGCTTTGTTTTTTGGCTTTATTTATGCGGTTAAAAAGTAGCTCTACTTCCGGCAGGAAGGGTTCAGTGTTATCCGTACCGTTAATTTCATTAGCGCTTAACCCCTGCAAATCAATAATGCCTACTCTGCCAGCAAGGCTTTCGGTTCCGCCCTGCATTAAAGGTAAACGCTGCGAGCCTGTCAGCCATATGTCGCCGTTATGTGTTCCGTTATCGGCATACATTTTAATATAGCTTAACAGCTGCGGCGCATATTGAATTTCGTCAATTAATAGCGGCGGCGTGTAACGCTGCAAAAACAGCGCCGGGTCGCTAAGTGCCAAACTGCGCACGGCTAAATCATCAAGCGTAACGTAAGTACGCCAGCTGCCCTGTGCCAGGTGTTTAAGCAGCGTTGTCTTACCAACCTGCCGCGCGCCAGTTAAAAGCAGCACCTTAAACTGGTTCGATATTCTGTTAATTGTTTCTTCAATATTGCGTGTGATGTACATGAGAACCTCTGAAACAAAACTACTGCAACTATTTTTAGTTGCTAAAATACATTAACTATGCTAAACTAAAACTAACGAAAGGAGTTTTAATTTGGGTCAAAAAGAAAAAATTGATTAAACGGTTAAAATCAAAACCAAAAGATTTTACTTTTGAAGAAGCAGAAACATTACTGAATTATTTTGATTACGTCCGTTCAGATAAAGGCAGAACAAGCGGCTCGCGCGTCATCTTTACCAATAAAAATAAAGCTTCAATATTACTACACAAACCTCACCCGCGCAAAGAACTGCTTGCTTACCAGATAAAACAGCTGATAGAAGTTTTAAGTCAGGAGGGATTACTGTGAACAACATTATGCAATACAAAGGCTACATCGGTAGTGTAGAATTTTCGGAAGAAGATGAAGTTTTTTACGGTAAAGTTTTAGGTATACGTAGCCTTATATCTTACGAAGGCACAACTGCCAAAGAACTGATTGCTGATTTTCATGACGCCGTTGACGATTACATTTCTACATGCAAAGAAAATAATACTGAACCGGAAAAAGCCTACAAAGGTAGCTTTAATGTGCGCATCTCTCCGGAACTTCATAAAGAAGCAGTAATTTGCGCTGCCAGTAAACAAATAAGCCTTAACAGCTTTGTAGAAAAAGCTTTAAAAAATGCCGTAGCGGCGATATTATGAAAACAAAATTTAGCCATGCCAATCTTTTAATTATAAAGATTGGCATTTTTTATTTCACAAACTTACTTTTCACTAACTTCATCAAATACTGCGTTTCTTCCCTGCTTTTAAACACTGCATACCACAAAACAAGCGTAACGCTTACGCAGATTAAAATGCCTGCTATGAAATTAACCAAAGTAACTTTAACAAACAAACTGCTGTAAATAAACTTACTTGCCAAGGCAGATAAAAATGCAGCGGAAGTAAATTTTAAATAATCTATAAAATAATCTTTTAATTTAATATCTATACCATTATTAAAAAGCACATACGGTTCTACCCAAAAACAAGTTAAAAGCGTGCTGATAATACCGCCAAGCACTACTCCAATAACGCCATAATTTATCGTTAAGTAAATTGAAGCCGTTAAATTAATTACAGATTCCGCCAACGGCTTATAGCGGTCATTCCAGTATAAACCACAGGCATCACGAAACATCAGCACAGCCTTGCGCATATACGTTAAATAAAATGAAAATGCCATTGCAGCTACAACTGCTTCACTAAATAAATAAGCCTTACCAACCCACAGCTCCACAAACGGATTAAACAAAACAAAAAGCCCGCAAAAACAAATTGCTGCCTGTAAAACCGTTATAAATTCCGTAATTTTAAAGGCTTTTATTTTTTTGCTGCTTTCTTCCAGCACCATTAAGTTGCCAATACTTGCAGTAATGCTTTCAAAAAATTTTGCAGCAAAAGCATTTAATGCAGCTATTACCATATAATAGTTGCTGTATAACCCTACCGCAGCAAGCCCGGCAAATTTACTTAATACAAGGTTGCTGCTGCTAAACACCACCATACCGCCAATTTTATGGCATATCATGGCTTTTGTGTTCTTTACTATTTCGTGCCTTATGTCTAAATCTAAAATCTCTGCCGGTTCGCTTAAATACGGATATTCCTTATCAGCCTTATGTGCAATGCTGAAGTTTTCCAGCACTGTTCCCAGCAGCATTAAAATGATAAAACACCAGTAATCTGTAAAAATAAGTAAAAAGATTATTTGCAGAACAGCAGCTAAAACCTGTACCGCTGTCTGGTAGATATTGACTACATACTGCTTTTGGTCAGCAATTAAAAGGCTGCGTTTATATGTCCACAAGTAACTTACTACCGTATTAAGCAAAAACACTAAATAAAAATAATGTACCTGCGGCACACTTTGCCCATCTTTAATAAAACTATCTAAAAAAGGAAACAGCGCTAAACCTAAAATTAAAATAATACCGCCGACAGCAATATACACCTTTTTAAATAAATGCATTATGCTTTTAACAGTTTCTTTATCGCCATAAGCTAGCGGCTTATACAGGCTGTACACAATAGCAGGGCCGATGCCAAGTTCCGCAAGCGAAAGCATCGCCAAAACATTGGTAAATAAACCATTAACGCCCAAATATTCTATCGGCAGTGTTTTAACAAACACCATTCGCACAATAAACTTTAATATACTGTTAACGATGTAATTCAATAATGAAAATTTTACATTCTTATCAATTAGCTTACCTGTCATTATATAAATAAAATACCATCCTATTTATTATAAAATTGTGAAATTATCTTATACTCTTAATGTTATTATAAATAATATTTAAGTACTTATAGGTCTTTACAGGCAATAAAGAAAGTATTAAAATTTCAATTTTATTTATATTTGATATATATTTACTTTTTAAAATATTTAAAAGATCAATTTTCAAACTCTTTATTATATATTTCAAAAAATTTTTATTTCTTATAGTTGTTTCATATGGCAATGTAATAAAATATTTTAGAATACTTAATTTTTCTAACAATTCCCTATTTTCCCATATAACATAAATATCCTTATAATGAGATTTAATAAATTTTCTTTGTCGTATTAAAGTTTTAACTAAATCTTTTAGTTTTACAATATCATTACGTGTTTTAGTTATACTATTCTTTCTTTGTACGTAATTATAATAATCAGCATCAATCCATACAATTTTATCTATTTTATCTAAAATAAGTAAAGTAATAAACTGATCTTCATATTTTTTACCAACTGGGAACATAACATTTTCAAAAATTTCTTTTCTATATAATTTATTCCACACCGCATATTCAATAGTCGGTTTTTTTCTCAGTTTAGTATATGATAGTAATAACTGTTTAATTGCTTGTTTTGATGTTAAGATTTTGAAAATTTCACTATAAATTTTTTTGGTTTCAAAATTTGTATTCTTAATATAATTGCAAACACAAACATCTGCATAGTTTTTATTCATTACATTATACATAGTAAAATACATATCTTTTTCTATGAAATCATCGCTATCTACAAAAGCAATATAATCGCCTTTAGCAATATTTAAGCCTACATTTCTTGCAGCACTTACCCCCTTATTTTTTTGATGAACTACAATGATTCGATTATCTTTACTAGCATATTCATCACAAATCAACCCACTATTATCTGTACTTCCATCATCAATTAAAATTATTTCTAACTTTTTATATGTTTGATTTACTATTGAATCTAAACATTTATTTAAATAGGGTTCAACGTTATAGACTGGCACTATTATACTTATTAACATTGTCTTCCTCATCAAATACTATTTTCTCATTTGAAAAATACTCTATATTATAGAGATATTTTAAAATATACTTTTTTAGTCTTTCTTCACTTAACTTACTATAGAAAGTTTCACCTAAAAATATCACAGTTTTTTCTAAAATTAGTGCCTCTAACCCGACTGTTGAATTTATAGTAATGACTACTTCTGCATTTTCTATTAATTCAAATGTGTTGTTATTTGCTACAACAAAGTTATCATTAAGTAAACACTTTATGTATTCAAATATTTTATTATTTCTTTCAGCCGGATGAGGTTTAATTATTAATTTCAAATTATTGCTTTTTGCATAATCAACAGCTCTTTCAATTAACTCCATTAAATTTATTTTACTATTTATAATAATTTGTGTATCACTTTCAACTTGCAAAGGCACAAAAACAAATCTACCAAATTTTTTTAAATCAATAGTACTTCCTTTAATTAAAACATTCTTTTTATTAAATAAACCTAAACTCTCTATACTTCGATAAACACAAAAATCCTTTACAGAAATCTGCAATAAAATTCCCGCACATCGAATTAAGATACTTAATAAAGATAATAATTTATTTTTCTTTTTAGACTGCGGTAATATAAAATTATCTTTTTTTATTTTTATATAATTATTTTTCCAATTCTCATATTCATATTCATTATATGTTAATTTATCCAGTTTTTGAGGAGTTAAAAACAAAGATGAATTTTTATTTGTCCCACATTCATCTATAAAAATCTTTCCGGGAATATTTGAAATTTCAAAAAACAAAACGCTTATACAATGATTTTTTGCAAAAAACTTACAAGCTAAATCCCCAATCTTATTTCCATTCCAAACAAAAATAAACTTTATCTTATATTTTTTCAAAAGATTATCTAAAGTATTGTATACAGAACAATACAATTTTTTACTTTCGTTTTTATTACAATAACTTAATTTATTTTCAATAGTATTTGTTAAATTTGGTATACTAATAAATTTTATATTGCTTGTAATATTTAACAATTGAACTTTTTTATTCTTATTTTTGATTTTCAAATATAAATAAACTGTTAAATTATTAGTAATAAATAATGTTTTGATATTATTTTGAAACTCAAATCTTGCAAAAAACTTAGCTCGCTCAATATCTTCTATATAGTAAATACCGATTTCTTCCATAAAAACTACTCCACATTAAGTAATCTATCTAAAATAATTTTTATCTCTGAATTTTTTATAACTTCTTTCCAATTCAAATTTGAAATATTATTATTCTTAAATCCATAATTCAATAAATTTTTGACGCATAACTCTTCAAATTTATTTGAAATTTTATAAAACTTCATACCTTTTTCTTTTTCAAATTCATTAACCCATTTATAATTAGTTGTCACTATTTTTAAATTCATTGCAACATACTCCAGTAACTTAGTCGAAGTCTGTAAATTATAGGGGTATTTATCAGGTATATAGTTAATTGCATATTCAGCTTGTGATGCAATTTGAGGAACTTCCGTATAATTCACTCTGCCTGTAAATATTATATTTCTAAACTTTTTATATTTTGCATATATTAGCTTTTCCGGTTCGCCAATCATTAATAAACTCTGCGTATTTAACTCTTTTGCAAATTTTTCTAATATGTTTGTTATTCCTCTTTCAAAACTCATTTCTCCAACATAAACAAAATCATAATTCTTATTATCATTTTTTATAAAGAAACAATCATCTACTCCCATATCTCGGTAAACATAAGGCACATTATCATTAAAATTAAATTCTCTTTTTACATTTTCATTTAAAAATATTCTTAATTCTGGTCTAATGTTAAATACTCTTTTAATACAATTCTTTGCTTTAGCGAAGTTTCCAGTAGATAGTGATGCATATTCATGAATTATTGGAACATTAATAGTTTTATGAAAATCTATCCCCATAAATTTCCATATCAAATCAAATTCTTTAAAATCTATTGTACCTAATTCTCTACTATCAACAAATTGATAATCATCATTACTTAGATATTTTTTATATGCTTCTATTTCCGGCAAATACGCTTTTCCACTACTTAATAACAGTATTTTCTTCATATATTTCCGCCATTTGTTTTAATACATTTTTCAATGAATATTGTTCTAAATTTGCATAAGTTACTTTTCTTAATCCGTTCTTCTCTATATTATTAAACTGCTTTTTAATTAAATTTGTTAATGCTGCTACATCATCAGGCTCAAAAAGGTTTTCTTTGTCTATCAAATCCCTGTTTCCACGCACATTGCTTGCTATTATCTGCAATCCTGCCGCCATTGCTTCTATTACAGAAACAGGCAACCCTTCCCTTTTTGAAGGAAAAATGAATAAATCAGCTGTTTTTAAAATTTTTATTACATCGCTTCTGTAGCCTAATAATTTAACTTTATTTTCAAGATGAAGCTCTTGTATTTTTCTTTCTAAATATTCTTTTAACACACCACGCCCACAAATAAGATAAATAAAATTCTTATCTTTTAATTTACTCAATGCTTGTAAAACTGTTTCATGATTTTTGTTTTTATTTAACTCGCCAACTGATAAAAGGATAGGTATATTTTTCGATATGCAAAGTTCTTTTTTCTTTTGCTTTACATTTACTTTTAAGTTCTGTATTTTTTCTAAATTAATGCCTACTCCAGGCACGTAGTATACTTTTCCATTTTTGCGGAGTTTAAAGCGTTTTGCTCTTTCGTAATCTTCTTTGTTGATTGTTATAAGCTTATCGGTATATCTTGCGCAAAAGCGTTCTACCGGATAGTAAATAAGCCAGTTTAACAGCGGCGCTCCTTTTAAAAAATGAAAGCCATGTGCCGTATATATTACTATTGTATTTTTATTCCTTCTTGCTGCTAACCTTGTTAATACTCCTGCTACAGGCGTATGACAATGGATTATGTCATAGTTATTTTCTTGTATTAGCTTTTTTAATTGTTTATAAGCTTTTATGTTTGTTTTGCTGAATGGAAAACGTGCAAATTTTACATCATAATATTTATCGCAGTTTGGTATTATGCAGGATTCATTAATAAAGTCATTTTTTGCTGCTACGTGTACTTCATAGCCTTGTTCTTTAAGCCATTTTAAGTAAGGCAAATGAAAGACGTTGATGTGTGTTTTTACTACTGTCGCAGTAAAAAGCACTTTTTGGGGTTTGTTTATATTTATCTTGTTATCAGCTATATTTTTTGTCTTTTCAACGCCGTTATTCACGTTTTACTTTACCCCTTCGGTGCTTTCTTTGGTAATAAGCACTTTTAATGTTTGCAGCATCAGCGTTAAATCATACATTACGCTTACGTTTTGGATGTAGATTAAATCATACACCAGCTTGTCATAAGCTGTTGTGTTGTACTTGCCTGCTATTTGCGCAAGGCCTGTTATGCCCGGTTTTACGTTATGGCGGTAGGCGTATTCCGGTTTTTCTTTGATGAATTGTTCTACAAAGAACGGTCGCTCTGGCCTTGGCCCAACAATGCTCATTTCGCCTTTCAGTACGTTTATAAGCTGCGGCAGTTCGTCTAAACGCGTGGCTCGCATAAAATGCCCAAATTTTGTTATACGTGGGTCATTTTCTCCCGCTAAAACAGGCCCTGTTTTTGCTTCAGCGTCCTGCCTCATACTGCGGAATTTATGCACTTTAAATTCTTTGCCAAAGCGCCCTACCCTTACCTGGCTGTAAATTATTGGCCCTGGGCTATCTAATTTTACTATTACTGCCGTTACAAGCATTACCGGCGATAGTAAGATTAATGCTATTACCGAAACCACTATATCCAGCGTGCGTTTTAAAATGCGCTGTTCTAAGGTTAAGAGAGCATACGCGATTCTTTGCGTCGGCAGGTCATCTATCTGCCACAGGTACATTTTGCTGCATGATATTTCGTACAGCGTAGGTACTAGTATTACCATTTTCTTTTTTTCGTTGGCAATACGCAGGATATGTTCTTTTATTTCTACCGGCAGGCTTTCGCCGATAAGGACGATGTCGCTTGCTTCTATTTGCTTGATGGTGTCTGTTTCATTATCCGTTGATATAAATTTAAGGGTACTTTTTTCTAAACCGTAGGTTTTACGGATTTTAGTTTTAAGTCTTTCCTGTTCTTCTGAATCTGCCGCTACAAATACAGTAGGTATGGGCAAGTGCTTTACTTCAATTTGGTGCATTACATACTGCCACAGTGCCAAAAGCATAAAGCCAAATACTGCGGAATAGATAATTACCATGCGTGAATATTCAAAGTCACGCATGAAGAAGGTTACTGCCATAGCGGCTATAAAGATGTTACCTACGGCAACGATGAGGTTTAGGAAGATTTCGCTTAATCTTTTACGTACAAGGCTGAAGAGCCCATAGATATTAAAGAAAAAGATTAAGAATACAGAGAGCAACACAGTAAGGCGGATATGGAAATCTATCTGCATGCTGCGCATAGAGTCACTCTGCATATAAATCGCTATAAAAGTTGCAATTTGAATGCAAAGTAAATTGCCAAAGATTAAGATTAGCTTTCGGAATATTTGTGCCAAAGGTACACGTTCTTTCTGTTAATTTTATCTAAATTAAAAATTTATAATATAATTGTACCATACCTTTACCCCCCCCGCAAGACATTTCCGTTAGAGTGAGTCTAACTTTTACTGGTCTTGGTGAAACTTTATCCCTGCCGGCAGGTTAGCGTGGCGGCGCCGTTTTACGGTAACCCGCACTGCCGGTGGTGCGTGATAGTTACTTTTTATCTTTACAGCTAAAAGCTACTGCATTTTGCATTTATCATTAGCTTAACTAAACAACAAACCCTACGGAAAATGCTGCTGGTATGAAGCGCAAACCAAAATCGCGACGGCTAAATCATTGTTGTAGACATCATGCGCAAACACGCAACGCAGTCCTATTTGCGGACGCAAATAGGAGCGACGTTTTTGGCAAGCTGAATAACAGCGGCGTCTTCCGTAAGGTATTATTAGGCAACTCAGCTAAAAAAATAACGCCACCACAAACGTGATGACGTTATTAGAAGTTTATATTTATATTAAGGTTCACAAATTTTGCTCCCTATTCAGTCGCAAAATTTGCGTAACTTCTCTGTCACAATTATTGCCTTAGCTATCGCTCGGCACTAATTGGCGCTCATCTAAAAAATAACAGTAATAAACACGCTTTTTGAACGAAGTGAATAAGCGTGTATTACTGTTATTAAACTAAATTTATTGAAAAATTTTTGTGAGTTGTATGGTTAATGCCGGTATTTAATGAATAGTATTATGATTTCTTTACTTTTTCCTATTTTCCCAAGCCTTCTCTTGCTACAATTTTATCCAAAATTTCTGCGCCCTTAAAAACTACTTTATCGCACTGAATTTCAGGCTCAAAATACTTGGGTTTAACTTCACGGCAATCGTAACTTCCTGTTTCGGCTTTAAAAGTATCAACAAATTCTTTGCAAAGTTCTCTTACCTTACAGCCTTCTTCTTTACCGTTGCGCTTTACATACAGCGTGCTAAGCACCATGCACGCACCGGTAACCACGCCGCAGGCAGCACCTGCACCCATGCCGCCACCAAAGCCTGCCGCAATTTTAAGTGCCTGCGGCGGCAGCTGCATATTATAAGCCCAGTTTGCTCCATAAAGAATTTTTTCGGCACAGTTAAGGTTCATTGCCTTGCCGTAACCTTTTTTCAATAATTCAAGCAGCATTGTTATCCCTCCTATAACTCAAAATCCACTGCTTCACCTTTTTCTAAAGATGCCGGAACATCTATTAAACGCTGGTTGCGCGAACCGCGGTACGGAAAATCCAAATCGCGCTGCGCGAGAATAAACGGCCCGTCTACCAGTACGTTAATTTCCTTAAGCACCGGCAGATTTTTTACTTCGTTATATACATAACCGGTGTAGCACCATACGTTCAGCCCCGGTTTAAGTTTTTTTATTGCCTGCAAAAATTCCAGCACGCCGTCAGCCTGGGCAAGCGGGTCACCGCCGCTTAAGGTTATGCCGCGGTGCAAAGGCGTCAGGCGCTTTATAACGTTCTGCGCCAAATATTCCGGCGTGTATTCCGTTCCGCCTTCAAACGGAAGCGTAGACGGGTTATGGCAGCCTTCACAGTGGCGCGGGCAGCCCTGAAAGAACACTACCGCACGTATGCCCGGCCCGTCTACGATAGATTCATTTAAAATACCTGCAACCCTCAGCATAGCCTGCCTCCTTATTCCGTGCAGCAATTAGCACGCTGGCGAATCTGCGTGAGCTTCTTTTCGCATACTGGGCAGTAATCGGTGTCAATAATGCCGGTATAACCGCAGTCCTCACAGTAATCAATCGGGAAGTTAATGCCTACATAGCCGCAGTCGCACGCCAGCATATGGCGCAGAACATCTTCAACGGCCTGCAAATTATGCACCGGCGAAGATTCAAACTCTACATAGCTGATATGCCCGCCATTGGTAAATTTATGGTACGGCCCTTCAACGCGCATCTTATCAAACGCGCTGATTGGATAACCAACCGGCACATGGAAGGAATTTGTATAGTACGCTTTATCGGTCACGCCGGGAATAATGCCGTACTCCTTGCGGTCGATACGGATAAAGCGTCCGGAAAGCCCTTCTGCCGGCGTTGCAATAAGGCTGAAATTCAAATCATATTTATCGCAGTATTCATCTACGCGCTTACGCATATAACCGATAATTTCCTGCCCCAGCTTCTGCGCTTCTTCGCTCTCGCCCTGATGTTTGCCAATCAGTGAAGTAAGCGTTTCGGCAAGGCCGATAAAACCAATGGCAAGCGTACCGTTTTTAATTGCAGGCTCAATGCGGTCATCCTTTTTAAGTTTATCGCTGCCCATGTAAAGCCCCTGGCCCATCAAAAACGGCAGGTCGCGCACACGCAGGTTGCACTGCACGCGGTAACGGTGATAAAGCTGCTCCGCAACAAGATTCATCATATCGTCAAGCATCTGATAGAACTTGTCTATATTACGTTCTGCT
>UMDC01008385.1_pt1 | contig 12538 bp, 8 predicted proteins | sample 1964391 | NCBI WGS metagenome assembly UMDC01 (sample SAMEA4835984, study PRJEB28245) | human gut metagenome | biome: gut microbiome; material: fecal sample | place: Denmark | collected 2008 | reverse complement strand
ATAAAAGGCCAAAATCTCCTGTTTTTGTATTTTTTTAGAAAAAAAGGGCGTTTTTAATACAAACAGAACTCCCGGAGGAGTGGCATCACTTTCCATTTCTTTTACTGACATCTTTTCTCAATAAGTATTTCCCCTATTGACAAAACAAGGAATCCTTACTATAGTGTTCCTGTAAAGAACTACTAAAAGGAGCACCTATGGAAGAAGCGGCAATCATAGAACAACTTATCCTGTTCGGACTGAGCAGGCAGGAGGCTGCCATTTACCTGTGTCTTCTTCAAAATGAAGAACTGACAGGCTATGAGGTGGCGAAGCTGACGGGGATTTCCAGATCCAATGTCTATAATGGACTGGCATCGTTGGTGGAGCATGGAGCTGCTTATGTGATCGAAGGAACCTCCTCAAAATATCTGGCTGTAGCATTATCCGAGTTCTGCGATAACCGGATCCGGTATCTGCGGAAAGCAAAAGAACGTCTGGTGGCGGATGGCCCCAGGAAAAATTTACCTAGAGAAGGCTATATCACCATCGAAGGCTATGACCACATCTGTGACAAGATCCGGCACATGCTTCTGGGTGCCGAGAAGCGTATTTATTTTTCCGCAACAGGTGAATTCCTGGAGCAATGGTCGGAGGAGATCAGGGAGCTGGTCCGGGCACAGAAAAAAGTGGTGCTGATTTCAGAAGACAACAGAGAACCTTTTCCGGAAGATGCGGAATTAAAGGCCGGGATCATAGAATACCTGGTGCCGGAGCATTTCAGAGAGCCTAAGGAAGAGGAACAGCAGATGGATCAGATCCGTCTCATCATAGATTCCGAGTACATTCTCACCGGTACGGTGACGGGAAAGAGCAGTGATACCTGCCTTTACAGTGGCCAGAAGAATTTTGTCAGAGTCTTCAAGGATGCCATGCGCAACGAGATCGCCCTCATTCGGTTGAAGCAGGGTGAGCAATAATTATGTAGAAAACGCTTTTGCCGGGTGGAAACGGCCGCAGCGTTCTCATAAATAGGATAAAATAGAAAGGGATAGAAAAATGAGTATCAGAGTCGCAATTTTAGGTTATGGTAACTTAGGAAAAGGAATGGAATGTGCAGTAAAGCAGAATGATGACATGGAGCTGGTAGCCGTATTTACCAGAAGAGATCCTGCTACAGTAAAGACTTTAACAGATGTGAAGGTTTATAATGTAGATCAGTTACTGTCCATGCAGGACAAGATCGATGTCCTGGTGCTGTGCGGAGGCTCCGCAACCGATCTGCCCAAACAGACCGCAGAGTATGCAAAATATTTCAACGTGGTAGACAGCTTTGATACCCATGCGAAGATCCCCGAGCATTTCGCACAGGTAGATGCTGCAGCAAAAGAGGGCGGCAAGGTAGCCATGATTTCCGTAGGCTGGGATCCCGGTATGTTCTCCCTGAACAGACTGTATGCCAATGCCATTTTAAGAGACGGCAGCGATTATACCTTCTGGGGTAAGGGTGTCAGCCAGGGACATTCCGATGCCATCCGTCGTATCCCCGGTGTCAAGGATGCCAAGCAGTATACCATTCCCGTAGAGTCCGCACTGGAAGCTGTCAGAAACTGTGAGAATCCGGTTCTGACCACCAGACAGAAGCATACCAGAGAGTGTTTTGTGGTAGCGGAAGAGGGCGCAGACAAGGCACAGATCGAAGAGCAGATCAAGACCATGCCCAACTATTTTGCAGATTATGATACTACTGTACATTTCATCACTGAGGAAGAACTGCAGAGAGATCACGCAGGTATCCCTCACGGCGGATTTGTACTGCGTACCGGCAAGACCGGCTTAAACGGTGAGCACAACCATGTGATCGAGTATAGCTTAAAGCTGGATTCCAACCCGGAGTTCACTTCCTGCGTACTGACCGCTTATGCAAGAGCTGCTTACCGCATGAATCAGGAAGGCCAGAAGGGCTGCAAGACCGTATTTGATGTGGCCCCTGCTTATCTGAGCACTCTGACTCCGGAAGAGATGAGAAGTGCGTTACTGTAAATAAGATAGATGCAGAGGAGATACTTATGGAAAAAAAGGCATTTGTTACCAAAGAAATGATCGAAAAGATCGCAGAAAAATATCCCACACCGTTTCATATCTATGATGAAAAGGGAATCCGGGAGAATGCGAAGGCGCTGAAGGAAGCTTTTGCGTGGAACAAGGGCTACAAGGAGTTCTTTGCGGTAAAGGCGACTCCCAACCCTTTTCTGATCAACATCTTAAGAGATTACGGCTGTGGATGTGACTGCTCCTCTTTGACAGAGCTGATGCTCAGCAATGCTATGGGGGTAAAGGGAGAGGACATTATGTTCTCCTCCAACGATACCCCGGCCCATGAATTCGAATATGCGGCAAAAATCGGTGCCACCATCAATCTGGATGACATCACCCATATCGATTTCCTGGAGAAGACCATCGGTTATCTGCCCAAGACCCTGAGCTGCCGTTACAATCCCGGCGGATATTTTTCCATCAGCAATAACATCATGGACAATCCGGGCGATGCTAAATACGGTTTCACCACGGAGCAGATGTTTGAGGGATATAAGATCCTGAAGGCAAAGGGTGTGGAGAATTTTGGTATCCATTCTTTTCTGGCCAGTAACACGGTAACGAATGACTATTATCCCACTCTGGCAAGAGAACTGTTCGAACTGGCAGTAAAGCTGAAAGAGGAGACCGGCGCACACATTACCTTCATCAATCTGTCCGGTGGTATCGGTATTCCTTACCGTCCGGATCAGGAACCCAACGACATCAGAGTCATCGGCGAAGGCGTGCGTAAGGTATATGAGGAAGTTCTGGTACCGGCAGGCATGGGTGATGTGGCAATCTACACAGAGCTTGGTCGTTATATGATGGCACCTTACGGACATCTGGTGACCCAGGTCATCCATGAGAAGCATACTCATAAGGAATACATCGGTGTGGATGCCTGTGCCGTGAACCTGATGCGTCCCGCCATGTACGGCGCTTACCATCACATTACTGTACTGGGCAAGGAAAACGAGCCCTGCGACCACAAGTACGATGTGACCGGTTCCCTGTGCGAGAACAACGACAAATTCGCCATCGACCGGATGCTGCCAAAGATCGATATCGGTGACTATATTGCCATCCACGATACCGGTGCACACGGTTTTGCCATGGGTTACAATTACAACGGTAAGCTGAAATCCGCAGAGCTTCTGCTGAAGGAGGACGGCAGCGTGGAACTGATCCGCCGTGCCGAGACACCGAAGGATTATTTTGCAACCTTTGACTGTTTCGATATTTATAATAAGATTAATTTTGACGCATAACACTTACCCATAGGAGGTTGGCGTGACTGCTTGCAGGCAAAGCAGACCTCCTATGAGGGAAGTGAACGAACATGAGCAAGAAGGGCGGTAGCCCGGAATGCGAATGGGAGTACCCATAGGAGGTTGGCGTGACTGCTTGCAGGCAAAGCAAACCTCCTATGAGGGAAGTGAACGAACATGAGCAAGAAGGGCGGTAGCCCGGAATGCGAATGGGAGTACCCATAGGAGGTTGGCGTGACTGCTTGCAGGCAAAGCAAACCTCCTATGAGGGAAGTGAACGAACATGAGCAAGAAGGGCGGTAGCCCGGAATGCGAATGGGAGTACCCATAGGAGGTTGGCGTGACTGCTTGCAGGCAAAGCAAACCTCCTATGAGGGAAGTGAACGAACATGAGCAAGAAGGGCGATAGCCCGGAATGCGAATGGGCGATATAGGAGGATACGAAGCAATGAAATATCCGAAACATATACAGCGGGGAGGGACCATTGGATTTGTGGCCCCTTCTTTTGGCTGTCAGATAGAACCTTATTACACTGCCTTTGGCAATGCCCAGAAGAAATTCCGGGAAATGGGCTATCAGTTACAATTAGGCCCCAACTGTTATGCCGGAGAGGGCATCGGTATCAGTAACACCCCCGAAAAATGCGGGCAGGAGCTGACGGATTACTATTGCAGCCCGGAAAATGACTGTCTGATCTCCTGCGGTGGCGGAGAACTGATGTGCGAGACCATGAGCCATGTGGATTTTGAGCGTCTGCAGGCAGCAGAGCCCAAGTGGTATCTGGGGTATTCTGACAATACCAACATGACCTATCTGCTGGCAACCATCTGTGATACCGCCTCCGTCTACGGCCCCTGCGCGGCCGCTTTTGGCATGGAGCCCTGGCATGCATCCCTGAAAGATGCCTTCGGAATATTGACCGGAGAGACCAAAGAGGTGCATGGATATGACAAGTGGGAAAAGGAGTCTCTGAAAAATGAAGAACAGCCTCTGTTGCCCTATAACACCACGGAATCCAGAGTGCTGAAAAAGTATCTTGGCAGACAGACAGCAGAAGAGGAACCGGAGATCCGCTTTTCAGGTCGGTTGCTGGGCGGCTGTATGGATTGTCTGGTGAATCTACTGGGAACCCGGTTTGATAAAACACAGGATTTTCTGGAAAAGTATAAAGAGGACGGAATCATCTGGTTCCTGGAAGCCTGTGACCTGAATGTTTTTGCCATCCGCAGAGCCATGTGGCAGATGGAGGAAGCCGGATGGTTTCAGTATGTCAAAGGTTTTCTCATCGGAAGACCGTTGTGTTTCGGACAGGAGATGATGGGACTGGATCAGTACCAGGCAGTTCTGGCCGTGGCGGGAGAGAAGAATGTTCCCGTGATCATGGATGTGGATCTGGGACATCTGGCACCCATGATGCCGATTGTTACCGGAAGCTGTGCGGAAGTACAGGTACAGGGCAATGATGTCACCCTCCGTTATGACTATCGGTAAAAATGTATAAATTCATAGAAAAAGTGTAGAAATAAGAAAAGGCTCATCCCAAACGGGAGAGCCTTTTCGTGCGTCTATGGAACGCTCTATTCGTCGAAAACGATATTAGCAGCCAAAATTGAAGTAGCCGCAGAATGCATTCAACCACTGAGAACAGTTAATGAATTTGAAACACATACTTTCTTCCTCCTTTTCCTGTTGCCTGGTGTTCGGTTACGTCTGTGTTAGCTAAGCACAAATGAATTGTAACAATTTTGTAACAATTAATCCATAGGAGATGATTGGAAAAAAATTAGAAAAAGCAGGAAATGCGATGTGGTTATAAAAATACAAAAAGAAAGCGCAGAACCGATTCGATTCTGCACTAACTGCCGGCAATGGGACTTGAACCCATACGGTGTTGCCACCAACAGATTTTGAGTCTGCCTCGTCTGCCATTCCGACACGCCGGCATTCAAACACTCACAACAGAGATTATCTTATCATAGATTAAAAAAGTTGACAAGAGTTTTTTTCTGGAATCTTGCTACTATTTTTCTAGTCTTTTTACACAAGATGTTGTATAGTAGAAGTGTGTGAGTATATGGGAACGCAATCTGTAGAACTGTTTTGGAATAGGGTGGAAGCATGAATTGCAAAGAATTTGAAAAGAATATTCCTGATTTCATTGCAGGAAAACTGGATTTTCAGACCTTGCAGGAATTCGGGGAGCATATGCGGGAATGCCCGGGCTGCAAGGAGGAATTGGTGATTCAGTTCCTTGTAACGGAAGGTATGCAGCGTCTGGAAGACGGCGATGCTTTTGACCTGCAGAGAGAACTGGAACTGAGACTTGCGGAAGCAAAGCGCAAGGTAAGATTTCATATGGCTTTTCTGAAGACAGGGGCCGCACTGGAAGTGCTGACGGTGATTTTTCTTATGGGATTTCTGGGATGGATCATCTCTTAGCGACACCTGATAGAATCAAGAGGACAGAATTAAGATAGGATAGACAGAGTATGAGTCAGAAACTGGTATTGATCGACGGACACAGTATATTGAACCGGGCATTCTACGGAGTGCCGGATCTGAGTAATGCAGAGGGACTGCACACAAATGCCATTTATGGTTTTTTGAATATTATGTTTAAAATTCTGGAGGAGGAAAAGCCGGAATATCTGGCAGTGGCTTTTGATGTTCATGCACCGACTTTCCGCCACAAAATGTATGAGGCTTACAAGGGAACGAGAAAGCCTATGCCGGAGGAATTGCGGGAGCAGGTGCCCGTCATGAAGGAAATCCTGAAGGCCATGCATATTACCATTATGGAGCAGGCGGGACTGGAAGCAGATGACATTCTTGGAACGCTGGCCAAAAAAGCAGAGCAGGCCGGATTGGAAGTATCACTGGTCTCCGGTGACAGAGATCTGCTGCAGATTGCCACGGATCATATCAAGATCCGGATTCCGAAGACGAAGCAGGGCAGAACGGAGATCGAGGATTATTATGCCGCAGATGTACTGGCTGCCTATCAGGTGACTCCGTTACAGTTTATCGAACTGAAAGCCCTGATGGGAGATACCGCCGATAATATTCCAGGAGTTCCGAAGGTGGGAGAGAAAACCGCACAGGCACTGATGGTGGAGTACGGTTCTCTGGATAATATTTATGCCCATGTGGAAGAAATCTCGAAAAAAAGTATCCGGGAATCCCTGATCAAGCATAAGGATCTGGCAGATCTGAGCAAGACGCTGGCAACGATCAAGACCGACTGCGAATTGCAGTTGGATTACGAACAGGCCAGAGCAGAGGGGTTCTATACCCCGGAAGCCTATACCTTGTGCAAACGTCTGGAATTCAAAAATCTGTTGGGAAGATTTGAAAAAGATGCCGCCGCCAATGACAGCAAGATCGCAGAAAGCTTCCGACAGATTGAAGATAAAAAAGAATTTTTACAATATCTGAAAAAAGCGCAGAAACAGAAGGAGATCGGCCTGTGGCTGATCACGGAACCAGTGGATGCTACTACGAAAAAAGAAGAATTGCTGGGGGTGGCATTGTCTGTGTCCGATGAGGAGACGGTATTTTATGCCCTGACCCATGAAAAGGAACCGGAAGGGCAGTTAAGTCTGTTTGCGGAAGCGGTGGAATCGGTGGATGACACCGCAGAGATCACGGAAGCTCTACAGGAACTTTCCGCAGGTACGGATACACAGATCGCTACCTTTGATGTGAAGCACCAGTATGACTATCTGGACCGCAGCAGTACAGAACAGTATTTTGACGTATTGATCGCGGCGTATCTGCTGAATCCTCTGAAGAATGATTATGACATGGAGGCCATTGCTTCGGAGCATCTGGGAATTCTGATCCCGGGCAGAGCGGAAGTATTCGGCAAGAGAGATTTCCGGACACTGCTTTCCGAGGACACCGGGAAAGCCATGGAGTATGCGTGCTACGGAGCCTATGTCTCCCGGAAAGGCAAAAAAGTCCTGAAGGACAAGCTGGAGGCAGCAGGCATGAAATGTCTCATGGAGGAGATGGAGATGCCTCTTTCACTGGTACTGTATGACATGCAGAAAGAAGGTGTGGCTGTAAAGCGGGAGGAACTGAAGGCTTATGGGGATGCACTGGTGGCCCGCATTGAGGAACTGGAACAGTCCATTCACACACAGGCAGGAACAGAGTTCAATATCAATTCCCCCAAGCAGCTGGGCGAGGTACTGTTTGAGACCATGCAGATCCCCAGCGGCAAGAAGACCAAGACCGGATATTCCACAGCTGCGGATGTGCTGGAAAAGCTGTCGGCGGATTACCCTATTGTAAGAGATATCCTGGAATACAGAGGTCTGACCAAGTTAAAGTCCACCTATGCAGACGGACTGGCAGCTTTTATTGAAGAGGACGGCAGGATCCATACGAATTTCAATCAGACCATTACTGCCACGGGGCGTATCAGCTCTACAGAGCCGAATCTGCAGAACATTCCCATGCGTATGGAACTGGGCAGACAGATCCGCAAGGTATTTATCCCCAGAGAAGGCTATGAATTCATGGATGCGGACTATTCCCAGATCGAACTGCGTGTGCTGGCTCATATGTCCGGAGACGAACAGCTGATTGATGCTTACAGACAGGAAGAGGATATTCACCGGATCACGGCATCCAAGGTATTCCATACTCCTTTCGAGCAAGTCACGGATCTGCAGCGCCGGAATGCCAAGGCAGTCAATTTCGGTATCGTCTACGGTATCAGTTCCTTTGGACTGAGTCAGGATCTGAGTATCAGCAAAAAGGAAGCGGCACAGTACATTGAACAGTATTTTGCCACTTACCCGAAGGTGAAGGAATTCATCGACAAACTGGTGGCGGATGCAAAGGAAAAGGGCTATACGGAGACCATGTTTGGCAGAAGACGCCCTATCCCGGAACTGTCGTCCTCCAATTTCATGCAACGGTCCTTCGGCGAGCGAGTGGCCATGAATGCCCCTATTCAGGGAACGGCGGCGGATATTATCAAGATCGCCATGATCAAGGTATGGAAAGCATTGAAAGAGGAAGGGTTAAAATCCCGTCTGATCCTGCAGGTGCATGACGAACTGTTGATCGAGACCGCACAGGAGGAAGAGGCAAGAGTCCGTGAGATCCTTACGGAAAATATGAAGTCCGCGGCAGATCTGGCGGTGACGCTGGAAATCGATCTGCACACGGGCAATAACTGGTATGAGGCGAAATAAATGCGTTTTATAGGTATTACCGGCGGTGTGGGTGCCGGGAAAACAGAGATTTTAAAATATATCGGACAGCATTATAAATGTGAGATCTATCTGGCGGATGAGATCGGGCATAAAGTCAAGGAACCGGGAACCGAAGGCTATCATGCGCTGGTAGCGCTGATGGGAGACGGAATCCTTGCGCCGGACGGACAGATCGATAAGCCGGCAATGGCGGAAAAGATTTTTGCAGATCCGACACTGTTGGAACAGGTGAATGCCATCATTCATCCTGCGGTAAAAAAATATCTGGCGGATCGTCTGGCAGAGGCAAAGAATAAGGGCGATGTGGAACTGTTTTTTGTGGAAGCGGCACTTTTGATCGAGAGCGGGTATGAACATATAGTGGATGAAATGTGGTATATCTACGCCAGAGAAGATGTACGCAGAAGAAGACTTTCGGAAAGCCGCGGTTACACACCGGAGAAGATAGAAAAGATCATAGCATCACAGCTTTCGGAGGAAGAATTCCGGCAGCATTGTGATTTTGTCATTGATAACAGTGACAGTCTGGAAGACAGCTACAGACAGATCAGACAGAAACTGGAGGCATATTCATGGAAGGAGTAAAAGAAAAACAGGGACAGTTGGTATTCGGACTGGATATCGGTACGAGAAGCATCGTAGGTACGGTAGGATACTTAAATGGCGGGAAGTTCCATGTGCTGGCACAGCGCTCCAAGGAGCATGAGACCAGAGCCATGCTGGACGGACAGATCCATGACATCGGCAAGGTGGGAGAGACTATTTCCCAGGTAAAGGAACAGCTGGAAGCGGATCTGGGCAGAGAACTTACGGAAGTATGTATCGCAGCTGCAGGCCGTGTGTTGCGTACCGTCACTACCTATGTGGAGCACAGCTTTGAGAGTGACCGGGAGATCACGCAGGAAGATGTGTATTCCTTGTGTACCATGGGCGTGGAGAAGGCTTACGAGGAATTCCAGAACAGCAATACGGATACAGATATGAAATTCTACTGTGTGGGTTATACGGCCATACGGTATTACATGAATGGCTACCAGATGGGTAATCTGGAGGGACATAAGGCAAAAAACATTGCAGTGGATCTGATCGCCACGTTTCTGCCGGATGATGTAGTGGACGGTCTGTATAAGGCAGTAGAACTGGCGGGCCTGCATGTGGCGAATCTGACACTGGAGCCTATTGCTGCCATTCAGGTAGCAATTCCGGAGAAGTTCCGTATGTTAAATATGGCATTGGTGGACGTGGGTGCAGGCACCAGTGATATTTCCATTACCAAAGAGGGAACCATCACAGCCTATGGCATGATCCCCGTAGCAGGAGACAGCCTGACGGATATTCTGGTACAGCATTGTCTCGTGGAATTCGAGGTGGCCGAGCAGATCAAGAGAAAATGCAGAACCCAGGAGACTATCGAATACGAAGATATCATGGGACTGCCCCAGACCATCAAAGCCAGCGAAGTGCTGGAACTGCTGGATCCGGAGATCGAACGTATGACCCAGCTGGTATCCGATACCATCAAAGAACTGAACGGGGACAAACCGGTCAGTGCCGTGTTCGTGGTAGGCGGCGGTGGAATGGTGCCCGGTTACACGGAGAAGCTGGCAGAAAAGCTGGGCATCGTGAAGGAACGTGTGGCAATCCGGGGACAGGAAGTCATGCAGACCATTACATTTGAACTGGAAAATGCCAGAAAGGATGCCATGATGGTAACACCTATCGGTATCTGTTTAAGCTATTATGTACAGAGCAATAATTTTATTTTCGTGGAATTCAACGGAGAGCGGGTAAAGCTCTATGATAACGGCAAATTATCCGTGACAGATGCCGCTATGCAGATGCAGTTCCCCAATGACCAGCTGTTCCCCAGAAAAGGGGAAGCCCTTCTGTTTACTGTCAATGGTAAGACCCGTATGGTGCGGGGCGAACAGGGAGAGGCAGCAGTCATCCGGGTCAACGGAGACGAGGCGGATATGTATACCCAGGTACATAATGGGGACCGCATTGTGGTAACACCTTCCACGGAGGGCGAACCGGCGGTGCTGGAGCTGGGAAAACTCTCTGAACTGGGGGATGCACTGCAGGTCTATGTGAACGGTAAACAGATCAGTCTGCCGAAGACAGCGGAAGTCAACGGTCACAGAGAGAATGAATTCTACCGGATCGGCCAGAACGATGATATTCGGATTCGGAATTCTTATACTGTAAAGGAAATCGCAGAATTTCTGGATGTGCCTCTCGGTGCGGATATCAAGGTCAATGATACAGCGGCGCAGCCGGATACCAGAGTTTATGAGCATTTCACCGTAAGCTGGGATATGAAGAACCCGCTGCCGGAAGGGAGTTATGCAGACCTGCCGGATGCGGACACAGAAGAGGATGCCTATAGAGAAGAGCCTGTTTATGGAGAAGGGCCTGTGATGCAGAAGGCAGAGGCTGTGGCAGGAGAAGCGGCGATGACACAGGGGACAGAGACTGCAGCAGAAAACGGGACGGCTTCCGTGACAACGCAGGGGACTTCCGGGAAGCAGGACGAAAAGTACGAAAGCGTGGAACAGACGGCACAGAGCCAAAGCGTGTCACCACAGGGACCGCATCCGTTAACAGTGATCGTGAACCATTCCCCCATCACCATGCAGGGTAAGGCTTCCTATGTATTTGTGGATGTGTTTGATTATATTGATTTTGATCTGGGATTCTCCGCATCCGCAGGCAGATCCATTGTGACGAACTTAAATGGACGCCCGGCACAGTTCATGGAACCTTTGAAAGAGGGAGATGTGATCGAGATCTACTGGAAAAGCATGCACTAGTATGCATTAATGCCGAAGATGGAAAACGGCAAAGAGTAAGACAGAAGTAAGATAGAAAAGAGATTAAGAAGTTATGAGATTATGTAGTATTGCCAGCGGCAGCAGCGGCAACTGTATTTACGTGGGATCAGAGGCCACGCATCTGCTGGTGGACGTGGGAATCAGCGGCAAAAAGGCGGAGGCCGGGCTGAACAGTCTGGGACTCACCGGAAGAGATCTGGATGGCATCCTGGTGACCCACGAACATATGGATCATGTGGCGGGACTGGGTGTCATGGCGAGAAAATATGAAGTGCCGATCTATGCCACAACGGGAACCCTGGAAGAAATCCAGAAGATGGGGAATCTGGGCAAGATCGATCCAGCCCTGTTTCGGGAAGTGAAGGAAGATGTGAAACTGACTATCAAGGATCTGACTGTCAATCCCATGAAAATCTCCCATGATGCGGCACAGCCGGTGGGCTATCGTATTGCTTACGGAGATAAAAAGGTAGGAATCTGTACGGATTTAGGAGTCTATAATGATTACACCGTGGAGTGCCTGAAGGGAATGGATGCCTTGCTGCTGGAAGCGAATCATGATGTGAAGATGTTGCAGGTAGGACCTTATCCCTATTATCTCAAACAGAGAATTCTGGGGGACAGAGGACACCTTTCCAATGAAAATTCCGGCAAGCTGCTCTGTCGAATCCTGCATGACAAGCTGCAGGCTATCGTGCTGGGACATCTCAGCAAGGAGAATAATCTTCCGGAGCTGGCCTATGAAGCAGTCCGGATGGAAATCACCATGGGAGAGAACCCTTACCGGGCGGAAGACTTCCGGATGATGGTGGCAGACAGGAGCAATGTATCTCCGGTGATCAATATTGCGTAGCGGATGCGCAGCGCATCAGCCAGCATTATTCGTTGGAGCCGCATCATAGCACGCTTTTGCGTCATTTCATGACTAGCTTTGCTCCATAGTTTGGCGCTCGGTGCCTGAAACATATTCGCTCACAAAATGATGCAAGTATGATTTCTGTGTCTGAATATGTTCATAGGCTGAACTTGAGGTTGCAAATTGTAGTAAAGTGTAGTTTAATAGATAAAAATAATAGCATGATTTCATGCAGAAAATGAGGGCGATTATGAAAAGAACAATTATTACGGTAGTTGGTAAGGACACAGTAG
>UMDC01007221.1_pt1 | contig 12615 bp, 11 predicted proteins | sample 1964391 | NCBI WGS metagenome assembly UMDC01 (sample SAMEA4835984, study PRJEB28245) | human gut metagenome | biome: gut microbiome; material: fecal sample | place: Denmark | collected 2008 | reverse complement strand
GAGTCGAGAAGATGTTACAGCTTGCCCAACGGACATCGGCACCCAAGGCTACCAGTGTCTCAATCAGAACGGCTGTCTGGATTGTCATGTGTAAAGAACCTGTGATCCGTGCTCCTTTCAATGGCTTCGAATCACCATATTTTTTACGGAGAGCCATCAGACCGGGCATTTCGTGTTCGGAAATCTCGATTTCCTTCCGTCCGAATTCCGCCAGGCTCATATCTGCTACCTTGTAAGGCAGATCTGTAGGAAATAATTGTGACATAATTGATACGTATAAATATTTTTCGCAAAGGTACGATAAAAATAGCAGAATCGCCATAGTCGGGCGGTCCTGCTGTCAGATTCGAGCCTCTTCAGCCAAGAGGTTGAGAGGCAGATGTATGTGATAACCGGCTTCCCGAGGGGAAGAGCGGTTGCCTGTAATCAGGCAAACAAGGATAGAATATACGAAATGACCGGTACCAGAATGGCGGTCATGATGCCCATCAGACCGATGGCCAGTCCGCTTAATGCGCCTTCAACGGCTCCCAGCTGGATGGCTGCTGCCGTACCGACTCCGTGTGACGAAGCGCCCAGAGCCAGTCCTTTGGCTATGCGGCTTTCGATACCTAATACTTTCATAACGGCCGGACCGACAATGCTTCCAAAGATCCCAACGGCTACGACAATGACGGCTGTCAGCGAGGGAATGCCGCCGTTCTTCTCTGAAATACCCATGGCGATCGGTGTCGTGACCGACTTGGGTTGCAGGGTAGCAATCAGCGACTGGTCGGCACCCATCAGTTTTCCGATGACAATCACGCTGATAATTCCGACAATCGCTCCGACAAAGACCGAAGTCAGGATTGATACAACGTTCCCTTTCAGGTATTTCATCTGTTCGAACAAAACGTAACCCAGGGCAACAACCGAAGGACCCAGCATGAAATGGATCAGGTGACTGCCTTGCTGGAAAGATTCATATTTAATATCGAGCATTTCCAGGATGACGATGATCACGAAAATAGAGGTGAGCAACGGATGGAGCAGGCTCAGATGCGTTTTCTTATACAAAAGGGTAGCGGCGATATACGTACCGACCACCAGGGCCAGGTCGAATATCTCAGAATGAACCAACGAATGCATACCGGCTTACTTTTTTCGTTTTTCGAAATTCTGCTGCACAAGGGCAACCGAGGCAATGACCAGTATCGTACTGATCACACACGAGATCAGAATGACCGCCCAATAGTGCGAAATCACACCGATAGAAGTCATCAGGCCCACACCGGCGGGCAGGAAGAACAAACCCATATTGTCTGTCAGTAACTTAGATATCTTATTGACATGACAAGGCTTTACAACTTTAAATGCCAGGGCTAAAAATAACAGAACCATCCCGATTACGCTGCCCGGAATAAAACCGTGGATGCACTGACTGATACACTCTCCTACAAAGTAGAAGAACAAAATGTAAAATACTTGCAATAACATAATCTTTTTGCTTAAACTAAACGCCTGTTTACACACATTTTGATAACCGCTGCAAAGGTACGATGCTTTCTAGTAAATATGTTCTACAGCATGTTTTATTAACAGAATATTTAACATTGAATCGCAGCCTGTCTTTTCCTGAAAACACGTCGGCTTTTTTTGAAAAAACAGGATGTCTTAAAACGAAGCCAACGAGAATCAAAAACGATTCCCGTATCTTCTTTTTTCAAAACTCCCGACAATCGGACAGACTTTATTTCCATACTTATCTTTCACCTCCCTTCTATCTGCCTGATAGTCTAATAAATGAGGTGATTCAAGCCTTTTCTGTGTCCGATTTTTTCCCGGACATCTGTATCGGATTGCTACTTGGTTGGAACATAACCGACAGGAAAAATGAACCACCAACAAGCTTTTCCCTGTTATCAACTTATTCAAAAAATAGAACATCTCATTCTAATAAATGGAACAATCATCAGCTAAAATGAAATTCATATATCCTGCAAAAACAAACAGATAACGAAAAAATAGAAACATTTAGATATAAAAAAAAGAATATATTTTTCTATAAATTGACCTTGTGGGGCTTTGCGAATTGTTGTTCCTTTGCAATCGGAAAAAAGTGTATAAATCAGAAAATAATATAGCATGAAGTATTTGAAATTTTTACGAACGTATGTATGTCTGCTGTTGGGCTTTGCTGCCTTTACAGCATGTACCTCGGATGAGGAAGAAGCCTTGATCCCCGAAGGAAAAGGCTATGTGAAGTTAAGCTTAAATGCAGATGCCGGTTTCCAGACTAAGGCGGTGGATGAAGAAGCCTATAAGAATTTGGATAATTATACGGTTCAGATACTGAAAGATGGTAAAATTGTTCCAGGATGTGAGTGGAAGTATTCGGAAATGCCGGCATTTACTGAATTGCAAAATGGTACTTATACCTTATCAGCTTTTATTGGAGATAGTACGAAAGCTACTTATATAGATGATCTCTGTTTCTTAGGATCTGAATCTTTTGTATTAAAGAACGATTCAGCTCAGGTTTCTGTAGATTGTAAGCCTAATTCAGCTCGAATCAATGTTGTGTTCGGCGAAGAGATGGAGAAATATTTTTCAAGTTATGAAGTCAAAATCACTACAGTCGCTCAATCTAAAACAGGTACTCCTTTTACCTGGGATAAAGATACAACTGGTCCAGTTTATTTTAAGGTAAATAAGAACGAGACAGTAAATTTTGTTGTGAAGCTGACAAAAACAGATGGAACGAAAGTAGAAGATAAGACTTATTCTTATTCATTAAGCCCGGGTAATGCTAAAAAGATTACATTGACTCCGAATGTTACATCTGGAAGTTTTGAGCTTACGATCAAAATAGATGAAACGGTTATTGATCATATTGTAGATATTGAAGTTCCCTCCGATTGGGTTTAATGAATAATTATTAAAGAAATTAGAGATGAAAACAATTAATAAATGGGCGCTGGGTATAGCTCTTATGGCTGGATTGGCGTCATGCGAGATGAAAGATGAATTATTGGGTGATTCTGTTCTTTCTGGTGATACCGGTTTTTTGGCATTGAATGTGGCTACCGCTAATGTATCAACAAAAGGTACAACAGACCAGGTAGATGAATTTCCTGTAACTATCAAAGGAAAGGATGTTGAATATACCAAAACGTATGGTTCTTATGCGGAGTTAAAAAAAGAAGAGAGTATCGAATTGCCTGTTGGTACTTTTACTATAGAAGCTCATTCTCCAGTCGAATTTAAAGATGAAATGTCTGAACCCTATTATGGCGGAACAAAGGATATTACAATTACCAAAGGAGTAACATCTGAAGAGGAGGTTAAATGCAAGATACAGAATGTAAAAATAACCATGAGTTATACTGCTGCCTTTTTGGAGACGTATGAGTCGTGGACGATTACTGTTACTGATAAAAAGGGACATGTGAGAATTTATACTCAAGAAGATGGTAATGAACCTGCTTCTGTTTATTGGAAATTGGGTGATACGGTAGAAACTATTTATATTGAGGGAAAAGCTGTTAATAAAGCAACAAAAGAAGAAGTTACTATTTATGGTACAGCGAAAAAAACAAATTTGCCGGGCTATGAGGACGATGATAACCCAGCTTTTGTGGGTGGTGATGAATTGAAGATTGAAGCGAATCCAGTTCAGGTAGAAGGTTCAACACCAGGTGTTGAAAAAGAAGGTATTGAGATTAATGTGTCTGGCTTTGATTCTGAAACTAATGAAGATATCCTTATTGATGTAGAACAAGGAACTAATACTCCGGGAGAAGGCGGAGAAGAAGGTGATGGCGATGGAGAAGATGTGGGAAAAGACGAGGCTCCTACCATTAGTTTACCCGATGACTTTTCTTATTCGGGAAGTTCAGGTGAAGGTAAACCTGCCAGCGCTGATGCTAAATTTTTTATTCCTAAAGGACTGAAAAGTGCTGTCGTTAAGATTGAAACCAACAGCGAAGCTTTTGAAGAAACTCTCAAAGATGTAGATATGGGTGGTAATTTACTAGATGGTATAGAATTAGTGAACAACGCAGGAATTGACAATTTATTTGCTGGTATAGAGCTAGAAGATAGGTCGCCAAAACCAGGGGTAACAGAATATACGTTCCCTGTTGGAGCTTTCTTTACGTTTCTAGACATGTTTACAGGTGTACACAAATTTCACATCACAGTGACAGACAATGAGGGTTCATCTGTATCAGATACATTAACTATAACCATTACAGAATAAGCATTATGAAAAAATTATATCATTCCATAGTTGTACTTGCCTCTATTTTCGTTCTTGGCTCTTGCCAAAACGATGATTTGGAACATGACAACGTCGGATACTTAAATATAGAAGTAGGAACTGATAAGACGACAATAACCAAGGCGGAAGAAGTCTATAATCCGAAACAGATTGCTGTTAAGATTATTGACGAGACGGGTAAAACGGTAAAAGAAACAGATGATTATACAACTTGGACGGATGCAATCGCTTTGACTCCTGGTAAATATAAGATATCTGCTTCATCAGCCGGTTTTGATGGAACTACTGCAGCTTGGGATAAACCTTATTATGCCGGATTAGACAGTGTGACGATTGTGAAAGGTGAATCGGTTTCTAAAACAGTGGCTTGTACTTTGGCAAATGTGTTGGTTACTGTAGAGTTTGATAGTGAATTTAAAAAAGCATTCAAAAGCGCAACCGTTGTTGTAACTGATACGGTAACAGCCAGTAACAAGGTGACTTTTACAATGAATGAAACAACCGAAAAAGGAAAAGCCTATTTCCCGGTTACAGGGTTATTTGCAGATTTGGCTGTAACGAATCAAAAAGATAAGATCTTTAGTAAAAAAGATACGGTAGAAGATGTAAAAGCTCGCGAAAATGTTATTTTGCGTTATAAATTGGGTGAATCTTCGACAGGTTCTACCAACATTGATATAACATTGGATGGTACAACAAAAACGTATATTTACACGATTGGTGTGCCTTTAACAGCCACTTCAACGATTGTCGCTTCAGGAGCAAATGCGTGGAGCTCTTTTGCTTACTTGAATGCGGAGATTCCTTCATTTGCAGGTATATTTGATTCGTCTAAACTATATTTTGAGTATAAAACGGCAGAGGTCTCGGAATGGATTAAAGTAGAAACAGAAAAGACGGTTATCGAAAAGGATAAAAAGTATTCTATTAAACTTTCAGACCTAACATCTGGAACAGCTTATCAGTACAGAGTCTTTTATGATGACGGTAGTGAAAATGGTATAGTCAGTGATGTTGTTGATTTTACGACAGAAGTGCTTGAAAGTTTACCTAATGCTAATTTAGACGATTGGTATAAATCTGGTAAAACTTGGTATGCTGTATCAGAAAATGATTACAATCTCTCTGGTTCTTTCTGGGATTCCAGTAATCCTGGAACAACAACAGGCGCAGGTGCTTTGGTGAACAAAAACCCGACACAAGGTAATAGTGCCATTGTTCATACGTCTGGAGGAAAATCTGCCGAACTGAAATCCCAATATGCCAGTGCTTTTGGTATCGGAAAGTTTGCGGCTGCCAGTTTGTACACTGGTAAATTCAATTCACTGGTAGGTACTAATGGTGCAAAGATTGATTTTGGGCAAAAATTTGTGTCTCGTCCTACTGCTTTACACGGTTGGTTTCACTATAACAGTGGCAAGATTGATTACCGTGGTGGCAACACGCCGGCAGGTTTGGGAGAGATGGAAACGGACGACCTTTGTTCTATCTACGTAGCTTTATCAAAGAAACAAAAGCAGGTGGATAACACAGATACTTCAACATTCCTTGATTTGGAAAAAGATACGGACATTATCGCTTATGGTCGATTGGATGATACGGAAGCTGTAACAACCAATGGCTGGAAAGAATTTACTTTGGATTTCAAGTACAAGACATTGGAACCATTGGATACGTATTATTTAATCATTGTATTTTCGGCCAGCAAGTATGGCGATTATTTTACGGGAAGTACCAGCAGTGTCATGTATGTAGATGATTTGGAACTTATTTATGGTGATGAACCTGTATTGTCCGAATAATTTATAAATAGAGCAGAGTGTAAACTCTGCTCTATAATCCTTTTATCCAATTGTGTTCGAAAGAAATTGAGTACTTTTGCAAGCTCAAAATGTGGAAATGAAAATAGATGACAGGTCGCTTTTAAAGACTAAGTAATATAAGGAGGTGACATTTAGAAAACAGATTATATGTATAGAAAGCTAATTATAATAATGGGGCTATGGATCGCGATGATCGGTAGCGTGATGGCACAACGTGGAAAGCGTGCCATCAAACGAATTGATCGGGATGTACAATCCCAGGTATTTATTCCGAAAGGAACATGGATGGCAGGAGGAACGGTTTCCTATTCCGAACATGATGAAAGCAACTTGAATTTTCTCGTCATTAAAGATGTGGAAGGAAAGGGTTATGATTTCAATGTAAGTCCGTATGTTGGTTATTTCTTCCGCGATAATATAGCTGCCGGCTTTCGTTTTGCATATAATCGGGATTATCTGGATCTGGGAAATTTTGATTTGAATCTTGGAGAAGATTTTAATATTAGCTTGAAAGATATTTATTATCTGGAGCATAAATATGAAGCTTCTGCTTTTTTGCGAACTTATATGCCGATAGGTAGGAGTAAAATATTCGGTTTGTTCAATGAGGCGCGTCTGACTTACGGATATGGCCGGGGTAAAAACTCAACCGGATCAGGAACAACGTATGACGGTTCATTCCAAACCGTGCAAAACTTGCAGATTGGTTTTGCTCCCGGGCTGGCTGCTTTTATTACAGACTGGTCGGCAGTGGAAGTTTCTGTTGGTGTGATGGGATTTAACTTTAAGTGGATTGATCAGGAAACAAACCGGATTGAAGAAGGAACTCACCGCGTTTCATCGGGAAACTTCAAAATCAATTTGTTTTCTATAAATATCGGAATGACATTCTATTTATAATATCGTTTGATGAATAATTTTAGGTATCAGAAAATGGCAATGAAAAATTTATTATATACGTTACTTTCAGTTAGCTTGTTATTCTCTTGTGCGATAGAAAATGACATTCCGTATCCGATTCTTGAAGCCAGTATTTCATCTATTGAGGTGGAAGGGCAACGGGCAGGAACTGATAGTCAGGACAAAAATGCAATTATCGATAAAGCTCAACGGACGGTAACGCTTTATGTCAATGATTCGGTCGACATTACACGTTTGAAGATAACCAAATTGATGTTAGACCCACGAACCGCTACAATCGGTATCGATTCAGCGGCCTGTGTGAATTATGAGAAATTTCCGACTACAGATTTTGTATCATTGGATAGTTTGCCACTGTCTGCCAATACACGGGTTAACTTTAGTAAACCTGTTACGTTAACATTGTCGACATATCAAGATTATCTGTGGAAGATTACTGTCAATCAGATTGTTGAACGTACTGTTGATGTAGTGGGTATGACGGATTATGTGTTGGATGCAAATTCGCGAAATGTAATTATTTATGTTGGAGAAGATCAAAACTTGTCGAATATCCAGATAAATAAATTGAATTTAGGTGGTGAATACGGTCAAGTAAAACCAGATCCAACAACTGTTCATGATTTTTCTACTTCACAAACTTTTTATGCAGCTCGTCATGGAGAAGATACTTGGCAAGAATGGAGAGTATTTGTCTATAAGTCGGATGGTGGAGGTAATACCGGATCTTCTGAAACATTTGCAATGGTAACAAAAGCCACCGTTAAAGGTTCTATTCAAAGTGGTAAAACGCCGGTAGTTGAATATAAAAAGCAGAGTGATGCTAGTTGGAATACTGTTCCGGATTCTGATGTTTCTGTATCAGGAACTTCATTTACTGCAACGTTGACCGGATTAACAGCTTCAACAACCTATGTTTATCGGGTTAACGTTGATGGCACTACGGGTAATGAACAATCTTTTACAACAGCTGCTGCTGTACCTTTGGAGAATGGGAGTTTTGATAATTGGTCCTCAGAAGCTGCTACAAATGGAACTCTTTGGCAACCTTGGTCAACAACTTCGTTTTGGGATACAGGGAATAAAGGCGCAACAACGATAGCAGACAGTAACAGTACACCAACAACAGAAACTTGTAATGGTTCTGGGAAAGCGGCTTCACTGGAGACCAAATGGGTTGTGTTGAAATTGGCTGCCGGAAATATATTTACTGGATCGTATGTTCGCACCGATGGTACAAATGGCGTATTGAGTTTTGGTCGTGAGTTTAATTCATTCCCTTCTAAGCTGCGAATTAATTATAAATATACTTCTGCCACTATCGATAAAGTGGGTGATGATTCGTTGGAGAATTTAAAAGGACGTCCGGATTCCTGCCATATTTATATAGCCTTGACAGATTGGGATGCACCGTTAGAAATACGAACTCGTCCATCTGAACGTCAGTTGTTCAATAAAAATGATTCACATGTTATAGCTTATGCTGAATATATCAGTGGAAGTTCGGACGCACAATATAAACAGAAAGATTTGGTCTTGGATTACCGATATACAAACCGGACACCCAAATATATATTGATCGTAGCTTCTGCCAGCAAGTATGGAGATTATTTTACTGGCGGCGTGGGTAGTAAATTGTTAATAGACAATTTTGAGTTGATTTATGATTAATAAGAATTGCAATATAAAGATGAATCTTATGAAATACATTCATTCCCTGTATATTGGTTTACTAAGTTTATTGTTCGTTGGCTGTCAGGAAGAACAATTGAATAATATGCAAACGGGAGGTTTCCAGATTTCATTGCAGGATGTGGCTGCCGATATTACAACTAAGACGCTTCCTAAAGATCTTGAAGGTCCCATCGTTAGTAATTTTCATTTGAAAATAACCAATGAAAACAATGGAATATCTGCTTATGATGGAGCTTATATATCTGATCTGATTCCTGCTTCGACAGGAATATATTCCATAACGGCTACTCATGGCGATAATCCGCCTTTAGCCAAAGATGATCCTTATTATAAAGGTGATACGACAGGTGTGGAACTAGAAGAAGATCAAGTCGCTTCAGTTGAATTAAAATGTCGGGTTGCCAATGCTTTGGCTTCTGTTGTTTATACAAGTGAGGCTATGTTTAAAGAAGTTTTCACGGATTATGGAGTAAAAGTTGGAATAGAGAAGCTTTCGGTAGATTTGGAAAATGGAACAACTGAAAGTGCTTATTATCAAGCGGGATCAATGCCTACGTTCACCTTTGTTGGAACATTAAAAGGTAATGGAAAGGAAGTAACCAAAGTATTGGAAGATACTAAACTGTCTGATCCCTCAACTTTTGCGGCAGGGCAACATTGTAAGATAACATTATCGTTATCAACGACAACAGCCGGAGTCAATCTGGATATTGAGAAAGTGGAAGCAACTCCAGTTACTATTACAGCAACAATTCCAATGGAGTGGTTGCCGGCCCCAAAGGTCAGTGCGACAGGATTCGACGAAAAAAACACATTGACAATTTATGAAACAGAAGAAGCTTCATCTGCATCTATTGATTTTAACGTGGCACAACCGCTTCAGGATTTGTATTTTAAACTAAAATTTGAAGATGAGAACTTATCTTCTTTGAATAAAGGAGAAGAGGAGGAATATCAATTATCGGAAATGTCTGAAGAGGAAAAAAGTGCTTTTACTTCAGCTGGTATCATTCTGCCTTCAATCGGTTCGACGGAACCGCAAATTATATTTTCTGAAGATTTTATTTCTAAGCTATTATCTAAGAATGAAGGAACAGTTAGTAATATTATTGTCATTGACAGTGTAAAAGCAAATGATCGTATAAATAAAGATGAATCTTCTCTATCTTATACAATTGCTGTGAATAAGCCGGAATTTACTGTGGATGTTTTGGATGGTAATGTTTGGTCTAAAACATTTACGGCAGAAGAAATTTCTGTATCTGAAGGTAAAGGAAATTTAGAAACGATTAAAAAGAATTTAGTTTATCAGTTTCAAGATACGGATGGTACTTGGCTGGATTTCAGTAATCAAGATACACGCCAACAAGTTTTTGCAGAACATCCTCTGAATAGAAATTTTAAGGTACGGGCATTGTATCGAGGAGAATTAGTTTCCAATGAAAAGTATGTGGAGTTAGAATCTCAAGATCAGTTACAGAATTCCGGGATGGAAGATTGGTATATTGAAACAAAGAAGAAATCAGGAACATGGCCTTTTAAGGATAAAACTTACTACACATTCCATCCTTACGCTGATGGTGCTGTAAATTCTTCTTGGTGGGATACAAATAATGACAAAGCTCAAGGGGGAACTTACGCTTTAGGTATTTGGTATGAAGGCTGTTTTGCATCGTGCGTTAGTTATACAGAAGATGCCCACAGTGGTTCAAAAGCCGCATTAATGTATCTATCTGGATGTGGAGATGGATACGCTAATACTTCCGGAACATATGTTGGTGGAGCCATGGTAGGAAGTTTATTTATAGGATTATATAATAACGGGATTGTTCAAGGCCATGATTTTGGAGTCCGACCAACTTCTTTGACATTTTGGTATAAGTATAAACCTTATAATACAGATGCGTTTAAAGTTGTCGTATCATTAAAAAATGGAGAAAAAGAAATTGCAACTGGAACATATGAGCCAACTGCTTATTCATCTGAAGACGGAGAATATAAACAAGCTTCAGTAGATTTTAGTTATTCGGTTGAGAATGAAAAAGCGACAACTATCTGTGTACAGTTTTTGGCTTCGAATAAAACTGATCTTTCAGAAAGTGATTTTAATAAGGGAGCAACTATTACCTATCCTGTTATTGGTAATTGGACAGTACATATGGGTAGCATATTAAAAATTGATGATCTTTCTCTTGTCTATGACAAATAACAGCTGTCAAATAGGCTTTTAAGTCTAAGATTTTGTATGTAATGACACTAAAGATAATACATAGAATATGAAACGAATTTGGTTATATACAATCTGTTTAGGTTTGGTTGGATTATTTGCCTGTCAACAAGAAGATTTGCCATCGGTAGGTGATACAGGTTTCCTTTCGTTGGAGAACATGACTGTTGAGGTGGCAAATACAGAATCCATTTCCACCCGTGCTGGGGATAATGATTTGTATGTAGAAATATCCAATCAAGATATGACTCCTGAGGTGACTTTGAAGTATAATCCGGGGGATAGTATTCCAGATAAAATTGAATTAGGAACAGGTCGTTATGCTTTGAAAATATACAATGATACAACTTTGTTGGATGAAATACCCGTTTTCTATAAGGATACAATATTTGATATTGAGGCAGGTAAAGTAAATTATCTTTCTGTAGAAGTTCCGATGATTAATATAGGTGTGCGTTTAGCTTTGCCGGAAGGATTTAGTGACTGGTTTAAAACATATTCTTTTAATGTCAGTGATGATGGTAATCGTAGTGTATCTATTGCAAATGGAGAAACAGCTTATTTCACCATAGATCAAGATATCTCTTATACACTAAGTGTCACAAATAATGATGATGAACAAATGACTGACTCAAAAGCAATCACAAAAGATCAGATCGCTGCTGGCACTATCTATGTAATTACCTACGATTATGCTACGAAAGCTTTACGTCTTCTTGAACCTTAATTGGGCTTGAAGCAGATACCCCATAAAAATTCCTCCAACAACTTCATAACCCAAAGGTGGGGCGAAGCTGTTGGAGGAATTTTAGTTATTACTTGATCCATTTGATAGGATACGGGGAGCGGGACCACGGATACATCTTCTTGATTCGGTTGCGATGGTTGTGAGTCCATAGTGTTTGCCTGAAAAGGAGTGAAACATCTACTCAGGAATATAGTCTTCCTTGATAAACGCATCGTACACCCGTTTCGGATGATCGTTGGTCGAGAAGCCAATGTCGCCGAAGGTCTGTTGGCGGAACTTCTTCAGCTTCAGATTGTCCATGGCATATTCGCGCAAAGGCTTGTGCATGTCGCCCAGTAATGAGCTGTGAACAGGCTGATCGAGCAGATTCTCTTTCGGCGTTATGATAGGGAGAAGCTTTTGTTCCAATAATCCCCGATAAGCCCCTGTGTATTCACACCAGCATACATGGTTTACTTCATACAAACGGTAGGTATATTTTGACCATGCCGTCTTTAGCAGAATCTCATTCTCAGAAACCTCGGCTGTCGCTTCTTGCGGATATGCAAAATCTCTGATCTTGATACGTTTTCTCTTGTCATCAATTTCTTCCACTTCGGTGATCCAAAAGTCGGAATGCAGTAGCTGGTCTAATATACCGGCTAACGTCTCTTTGATCTCAAACTGAATTTTCATGATATTTGCCTTCTGTCAAGGACTTCGTTTGATTACTATATGAATGATAACAATGAGAGAATATAAAATGTTTAGATAAATTTAAATTTGTGTTGTTGAAAATCATTTGGATGTTACTAAGAGTAACTTCAATTTTTAATGAAGCTATCTTCAATACCAAATAATTCCTTACCTTTGTAGTTCAAAAAGAGAACATCACAGTATGGAAAAGAAATTTAAAAGAACATTGATAACTACGGCATTGCCGTATGCAAATGGACCGGTT
>UMDC01008778.1_pt1 | contig 12653 bp, 16 predicted proteins | sample 1964391 | NCBI WGS metagenome assembly UMDC01 (sample SAMEA4835984, study PRJEB28245) | human gut metagenome | biome: gut microbiome; material: fecal sample | place: Denmark | collected 2008 | reverse complement strand
TTTGCACCTACGCAAAAAAAGGACATTCCATTTGGGGCAGTCCCATAAGGAAGTAATCTCTATGTAGGTACGGTGTAACCCCGTGAGGGGTTGCACCGTTTCCTATTTTATGCCACATAGCAGAATTGTTGGGGATCTTTCTTAATTTCCTCTATCATAGCACGGATTTCCTCTGCGGTAGGAATATCAATCATACCTACTGCGGAGAAATAAATATCGACCTTCACGTAACAATGACCGCTTGACTTGTCGTTATTGTGAACTTCGATACGGTCAATCAGCGAATTTACGATTGTAGGCGTAAGTTCATTCACATCGGTAAGTTCTCTAAGGGTTTTAAGCAGAAGTCTTAAATCCACTGCTTTTTGGTCGGTGCTTTCCAAAGTTTTACGCATTGCCGCAACCGAAGCGATCAATTCCCGCTGTTCCTTTTCGTACTCAGACATTAGTGTGGTATAGCGGTCATCTTCCAACTCACCAAGAACTTTGTCCTCATAGAGCGATTTAATCAAACGGTCAATATTTTTGATGCGCTTTTCATCACGCTCCACCGCCAATTTCATACGGTTATATTCTGCTTTTTGCATTGCGCTGTTTTTCTTTGCCGACATATACAGAAATACTGCTTCGTGGCACTTCACAAAATCCGCAAGTCCGCTGATTGCTTCTTTTACAATATCTTCAAGCACAACATCACGGATATAATGGATTTTGCAAGTTCCTCTGCCATCCTTGTAGTTGGCGCAGCGGAAAAACTCTTGGTCACGGCGTAAACTCTTGGATGCACAGAAATGAAGCTTTGCACCGCAATCGGGGCAGAATACCAATCCCGAAAATAAACTCGTCCGTCCCGTCTTGGTGGGGCGGCGTTTGTTTTTGCGAAGCTCTTGCACTTTCAGCCAATCCTCCTCAGATATAATGGGTTCTTGCATATTCGGTATGATTACCTGATCTTCCTCGTCAAAATAGACTTTCTTGTGAACCTTGTAGCTGACCGTACTACTCTTAAAATTCACCGCACATCCCGTATATTGTCTGTTTTCAAGAATGTGAACGACGGTTTTCGTATCCCAATGGCAAGAACCGATAGGAACTTTTTGAGCGCACTTTCGGTTTACAGACTGATAGTAAGCAGACGGCACCATTATATTTTCCTTTTCTAATTGCCGTGCAATTTGAGAAGGACCACGCCCATCAAGACAAAGAGCAAATATCTTTCGCACGATTTCGGCGGCAGGCTCGTCAATCAGCCACTTTTCTTTATCGGCAGGATCTTTCATATATCCAAACGGAACGGTGGGTGATACTCTTTTTCCGTTGTCAGATTTGGATTTCCAAACATCACGGATTTTCTTGGAGGTCTGCGCCGCATACCATTCGTTGAATATATTATAAAACGGCATCATTTCCATACCCTCACCCGTAGAGGTGTTTACGTTTTCGTGAATAGAAATAAAGGTTACACCGAGCGTAGGATATACAATTTCTGCAAGGCGCCCACCCTCAATATGCTCACGACCAAAACGGGAAAGGTCTTTTACGATAATTGTGCCGATTTTACCTTCCTCAACCATACGCTGCATACGGTTAAAATCGCTACGGTCAAAGCTCGTACCGGAAATGCCGTCATCTACAAAAAACATCGTGTTGGTATATCCGTGCTTTTTAGCGTAGTCCGAAAGAATTTGCTTTTGGTTGCTGATACTGTTGGATTCGTCTATATTTCGTTTCTTTTTGCCGTTTTCATCCTTTATATCCTCGACAGAAAGGCGGCAGTACAAGGCGGTAATCAAATCGTTATTTATATTAAGTCCTTTATTATAGTTTGCAGTTGTCATTAAAATTTTCTCCTTTCCGACAACTCGGACTTAGCAAAGACATACATATTATACTAGGTCCGAGTGTCTTTTTCGATTGTGCGGGCATTAGATCAAACACTCGGATAATATTAGTTGCTTGAACTGTTCCAACGCACTTTGCCTACCATCGGGATTGAAGTGTGTGGAAACCTCATAGGTGGTTCCGCCTATTTTTTTGACGAAGGTATCCTCACCAAAACGGCGCACTTTTTCGTAATACTGATTTGTTTCTCTGCTTTCGGGAATAAGATAATCCAAAAGGCAGATAGGCTCACTTTCGTCTATGGGTTCGGGCGGCATGGCAAGCACTACCTCGTTATTCGGGTATAAATCAACTTTCTTCATATTTTCACCTTACCTTTCATCACGGTTACGCTGACGGATTAGGAATTTGCGGTAATACTCACAAGCCTTCAGAACAAAATCCTCAGCCTGCTTTGCATTGGCGTTAGGGACATATTGGCGTATGCGCTCCATCGGGACTTTGAACATTTCCCGCTGATTGGCTTTTTCCTCGATCATAATGGCAGCGATCAATTCGGGAGTTAAACCTTGCTCTTGGCTCATCTTCTTAAAGCGGCAAGCCTGAGATAGTGACGGCGTACAATCGTTCAGCTCCATCTGCTCCAAAAGGTCGTACTGTTCCTGCTCATTGAGATAGGAAAGCTCAACGGCGGGAGTAAAGGAAATGCGCCCGTCATCTACATATTGCAGAATTTCGGGGATAAGGTTGGTAAGACGGATATAACGCTGTACGGTTTTATAACTGTCACCCGTATCCGCACCAATTTGTGCAGTAGTGCGGTTATCATCAGACTTCGGGACAAGTTGTCCCGAAGTTAAATCTGTTCTCCATCCTTGGTGTGCCAAAGCTTCTGCTTTCATCTTGTAAGCAAAGGCTTTTTCAGACGGTAAAATATGCTCTCGGTGCAGGTTGCTGTCCACAAGCACGATTGCCGCCGCATCACGGTCAAGAGAAACAACTAAGGCAGGGACTTCCGTAATCCCTGCCTTTCTGCTTGCCATAACCCGTCTGTGACCGGATATTATCTCATATTCATCTGTGGTGTTTTCAAGTGGTCGGACTATGATGGGAGATACAACGCCGTGTGCCTTAATACTTTCGGCAAGGGCATCCATTTCCTCGTTGTCCTGCACCTTGTAGGGGTGGTTTTCAAAAGGGTGTAGTTTCTCAATCGAGATATTTTTCTTAGTATTTTTCATCGTTCATAACCTCGTTCTTTCTTTTTAATCAAATTATTTCGTTTCATTTCGATATTGCGCTCTTGCTCAAGAAGCTCGTGAATTTTTGGAATATGCTCCTCGATGCGTTTCGCAATATCTCTCTGTTTTCGCAGGGGTGTGATTTGCTTGGTGATTTCTTTGGCTTGTGCCTTCAAAGCGACATCTTCTTCAGGAGTTTTGGCACGGCGGATTTTTAAGCGAACCGCATACCGTTCCTGCTCCAACTCTGAGATACGGGCAGATAAGTTCTCTTGAAATGACAAAAGCTCCTTTGGCGACTCGATGTGGTTGTCGCAAAGGAGCTTATATTCCTCAATATATTTATCTAACTTTTGTACCTCTGCCCGCATCATCGGAGAAAGAGGGCGGTTATGCTTTTCCTCGATATTGTTGCCCGTGCATATTTTCAGTAGTTCAATAAACAGGGCAAACAAAACCTCCACCGTGTCCATACGTTCCAATCGCCGCCATTCGTATTCGATTATAAGCAGGGGTTTACGCTTATACGGAGCATTGTAAATGGTGGTCATAATAGGTCCGACTTGGTTTTCACGGCACCGCTGACGGATGCGCTCTTTGGTATAATCCTCACCTAAGCTGCTGATACGGATTGCCCGTTTCCACCCGTCTGCAATAACGGAGGGATGATCGTAATAAAAGTCACGTTCAAAGCGATAACCGAGATTTTTCATACAATACTCAATTTCTTTGAAACTACCGCTGTTGGCGATTGCTTCATCTACATCTCGCCGCAGTATATCCCGATGGGTGAGTTTGCCGGACTTCTGCACCCAATACGCTTTCTTATTACCGTAAAAATGTGTAAACGGTATTACTGACTTGCCGTGTTCTTGGCAGACCACATCGGATATCTGCCGAAACTCCACGTGGTCACGGATATGGTTTTCAAACTTCCTTCCCGTCTTGAAGGATACCGAGTTCACAACAAAATGATTGTGAATGTTATCCGTGTTGAGATGGGTGGTAACGACTACCTCATAATTTGCGCCCCACATCTGTTTTGCAGTTTCCACACCGATATGGTGCGCTTCGGCGGGAGTGACTTCATCTGCTACAAAACTCTGATACCCGTGATAGGCAACATTGCCACCGAGTTTGCCGTAACGCCGTTTGGTTGCCATCATACATTGATAGGCTCTCTGCTTCGGACAGTTAATACCCGACACATATATTGTTTGGTCGGTCTTTTGGTCGTTCTCCACGTAACGGAGCGCCGCCCACAAGTCCTCGTCCAAGAACTTTTTATCTGTGGTTTTATCGGGGTTCTCCGCATAGTCGATAACTTCCTTTAATCGGGACTTGACGGGCCAGAAGCCAGTGCTTGCCATTGTGCCACCTCCTTGCGTATCTGCCGTGCGGTTTGCTTTGGCGTATCTATGATTTCGGCATAAATATCGTCAAAGAGTTTAAGTGCCGCCCCTTCGGTTCCGGGAGATAAATCACAGTTTAAGAGTTCGCACAATTTGTTATAGAAATCAAAAAAGACATCAGGCTGCACCTCTTTCGGTGCGTAACCCAATGCCCTTTGCATAACATATTCGCTGACAGATAAACCGCATTTAGCGGCAATCCTTTTTATCTTCTCCTTATCCTTTGGCTTTACCCGAACTTCAATGCGGGCATATTTTTCTTTTGGGTTTCTATTCATATACATACCTTCTTTCTGTAATCGGGGTGTTAGGGGTGTCCCCTAAAAGTGAACAGTAGGCGGAAACGCTTACTGTTTATTTGGAACTTGCCGTACAAGTTCCCTGCTTGTTACGGTGTAAGACACACGCCAATGGGCGTATGCCTTCCATTCTCTGTGACTTGCACCGTGAGGGAGCGACCTCATACCGTTCTTGTTGGTGCAAATCTTTCTAAAGTTCCATTTATCTGCGCTGTTGGCATCACTTTTATTGTGATTGCCGTCAGTATTACAAAATAGTGGAGCCATTGGCGTTAGTGGGGGCAATTCCTTTGGATATTACCATCACAGTGCCGTCAAAAGCAGGGATAAGTGTTACCTTAGAAGCTGTCAAGGAAATCGAGTACTGCTTCTTCGGTTTCGGCATTGTTTTCTTTTTCGGCGGGTGTTTGTGCAGAGGGTGTTTGCACAAATTGTAATAAACCGCCAAGAGGATTGATTTTTGCCGTTTCCTCTCGGATGGTGGATATAACCCTTTCAAGGAAAGCATCTTCGGCTGCTGTCCTTTCAGATAGTTCCATAAATCCGCATATAGCAGAAATGACCGCCTTGCTGTACGATTTCTCTGCGCTTTGCAGATAGCCATACGCCCTGCGGTCATTTTCTTTATCTAAATTGAAGCGGATTTTTGCGTTTTTAATGCTCATACCGTACCGCCGTTCCTGTTAAGAGTGACGAGCGCCATATACTCATATCCCTTTGCAGTAGCACAAATATCCTCGTTAATAATTACTCGGTTGGCATCGTAATCGGCAAAGTTACGGATCAGGCAACCACCGCCGCCGACCACATAAAGCTTCATCAATTTAGGATCGTATTCGTGTTCACGCAGACGGCGGAAAATTCCGGCGGTGTATTCCTTTGCGGTTTTAACAACCGTATCAAGATACTGACCGTCAATATCCGCCGTGCCTTTTTTCAAAATCTCCGTAATGATAGCATCATCAAGGGCGGCGTGGTGAACCTTCATCATCTGCTCACGGATGAGCAAGGCGCATTGATGAGTACCGTACTTCTCGGTAAACATACGCTGTGCATCCGGCTTCTTATTTACGATCCGAAGCATATTCATTGTGCCGTTACCAATATCGCAGAGCATATTTACGCCCTTAAAATCGCCGAGCTTTTCAGCAATGGCAGCGAACCCCTGTGGATAGATTTCTGCGCCTACGATTTTAATGCGGTATTCCGTGTTGCGGAAGGTAAACGTAACCTCGCTGTGCTGAAGCAGATATTTCTTAAAACCAGCTTTTTGCTCACTAACCCAAGTTAAGGGCAGACCTGCGGTGATGAACACAGCGGCATCGGTAATGCGCTCCCTTCTGAGTTCACGGGCGATAGAGGCAAGGGTTAAAACATAATAGTCCTCATCGGTAAACTTATCCGCCGTAAATTCCTTATGACCAACTCCGATGGAATAATACTTGCCGTTCCATACAAGCAGGTCGCTGACAAAGGTGGGTTCGGTATCGCTTTTCATAACACCGGTAGGAAAGCAGCAGTTCGACGTTTTCATATTTCCATACCCGTGATCGATACCGATAACATACAATTCATTGAATTTTCTCATAATTACATTTCTCCTTTTCTTACTTTGATTTGTTGATTTTCTTGATTTGTTCATACAGTTCCTTATCTGTGGGAAGTACAGCTCTTTTGAAGTAGTTACAGTAAATTCCCGAACAGCTGATGATCTGCACGCACTTATGGGGATCACCGTCATCAAGCAAAATGCAGTTGCCACGCTCATAACAACTGCACAATGTCTTGACTAACTTGTTTACCCGTCTCAGATGTGACGGGTGTATCTTCCATACCATTTACTTTTCCTCCTTTTTCGATTTTTGGGCATAAAAATAACACCTACCGATTTTTTATCAATAGGTGTTATCAAGTGATTTTTCTGTTTTCAAAGCCGTAATCTTCTCCAGTAAACTTTTCATAAGCTAATCCGATTTTGCGAATACGCTTCAAAACACCGCTGTGGTTTTTGTAGCCGAGCTTTTCAGCAATTTCTTCAAGCGTATCGCCCTCCATACGCATCTGGAGAATTGCCATATCTTTTTCGGTCAATGTTGCCTTAAACTGTTCAATCAAGATCTCAGAGGTGATATTTTCCTCTACGTCTTGCGAAGCATCAGGCTCGTCCCACTCCTGACCGTTGGAGCTTTCGGCATAGTTTTCTTTGAAATCCTCAAGGGAAATCATTGGATGCTTGGTTCGGGTGTGATACCATTTGCGGTAAAAGTCCGTCTTTTGCCGACTGTTCCGAAAATCAAAATCTTCAAAGCATCTAAATTCCTCTGCTGCTTGTATGGTAGCATTCATATTATGCTTTTTCATTACTCTCGGTACGATGTACTGCAAGTAAACACCGATTTCTTCCTCGGATACATACCCGAAATTCTCATTGCAATTTTGGAACAAATTATTTACTGTAGGAACAATACCCTCGTCTATAAGTTCCTGTACCCAATAACCGGGTGAATGAGCAAGAATCCAAGCGGGATCATAACCGGAATATATCTCCATATACTCACTGTGTCCCATATACGGCCATACCATATATGCGGTCGCATCAATGATAAGCAGTGAAAAGAGGTCACTTTCGATAAATTCGCACGCTTCGCGGTTTGAGAAAATCATACGTGGGTTTCGTGGAATTGAATTTAATTCAGCGCCACACTTTATCAAAATGCTTTTGGGAATAAAGTAGTAAAACGGAATATATTCCGAGTTGCGAAACGGCATGGGTGGTCCGTCTCGTCTTGTTAATAATAATGGCATTTTCTTAGCCTCCTTTCCAGAGGATAGTGTCCTCTATTTAAAGTTCGACACAAGTAATATTAAATTGTTCCTGACTTTCAAAAATAATTATATCATATTTTAGTGTCCAATAAAACTTCCTTTACCAAAAAACAAAAAGCCAATTGAAGACGCAAAAATCACTGTGACATTGTGAATATACATCTAATGGATTACTTTCCTAAAAATTTTTTGAACTATATTCTTAATAATTGTGGCGTGGATGATGATAATTGCATTTTGACGGAGTATGTGGTATATTGTACTAAATGTATTATTATTTTGCGCCACGAGCAAGTAATTGCTTGATATATTACCACTAATTGCGTACAAGGATAGGAGAAGTCACATGAATAACAAACCATGGATAACCATAATGTTAACCTCTAAATGCAATAACTATTGTTCACATTGCTATATTAACTACGCTGGAGAATGGAATGTTTCCGAAGTTGTAGAGTGTATTGATGATTTAAAAGGCACTTACAACATCAATTTGGATGGTGCTGAAATACTCACAAAGCCAGAATATCTTTCGCTTTTTCAATTGGTAGATCAACATCACCTGATGACAAATGGTAAGGCAATTTATGAAAATCCATCGCTAATTGATTTGTTAAAGCAGAATGGAATTACAGATGTTTCTATTTCTTATCATTATGGCATACATGACGAAGTTTCATCTTTTCATTCAAGTTGTGTTAAACAAACAATAGAATTGCTTTTATCAAATGGTTTTAACGTAACGGTAATGACGATGCTTAATAAAAAGAATTATCTTTTAATTCCCAATATATGCGATCGTTTCGTTTCTCTTGGCATAAAGAAAGTTATGTTTGCAAATTATATTTGTCAAGGAAAAAACAAAGACCGGAACAGTATTCTCGATAAGGACGAAGTGAACTATGCTCTAAATTCTATTCATTCTATGCGATGTAAATATGAACCAAGCGATTTCTATGTCTCTCGAACAGGGGCTTTTGGCTTTGATAATATGCATGGATGTAATCTGTGTTGTGATGCGGGGACGGAAGGATTTGTGATTCTTCCAAACAAAAAAGTTTGTCCTTGTGTCTTTCTATGTGAAAACAAGTTTTTTATTGGTGAATATACCAAAGGGTGTGATTTTTTAAGTTGTCGAACTTTTGCGCATGACGTTTATTCATGCTATGCTCTTGAAAATCTAAACTATTGTACAGATAAATGAATTAGCTGATATAAAACCATTCTTTATGCTTTTGACATGAAAATGTATTGAATTTTGTTGCCATACGCGATATAATATATTTGTTAAATCTATTTTGCGTTTATTGGAATGATATGCAATGGATTGTTGCTATTTTTTTAAGTTAAACGTAACTCAATCAGCAAAAATAAGCAATCGTGATTTTCCGGGTTAAGGAGAGGTAAAATGAATATAAATATTAATGAGCAAATTACAGAAAAGAACATTTTTGAAAATCCTTACAACTATTCACTTAATGAAATTATCTCTGTAATGGGAGAAGAACGAGCAAAAAGTTTTTTTAAAACTTTGTATAAAGCTCCACCTAAATCTCAGAATCAAACAGTTAAGATTAAGGACATTTATAGCGGCGGAGATACTCGCAAATACGTTTTTCAACTAAAGGACAACTATTGTATCGAAACGGTTTGTATAAAACGAAAAACAGGTACAACTGTGTGTGTAAGCACAATGGTTGGATGTCCGGTTGGCTGTGTATTTTGCGAATCCGGAAGCAATGGTTTTATTAGAAATTTAACTCCAGCTGAAATTGTACAACAAATAGTACTGTTAAAAGAAAAGGTCAATAGAATTGTCTTTATGGGAATGGGCGAACCTCTATTGAATTATGACAATTTAATAAAATCAATACACATACTGCGGGATAGAAATGGCCTTGATTTTCCTACGGATGGCATCACAGTATCTACTGTTGGACCACTAAATCAATTAAAAAAGCTTCGAGAAGAACATCTGAAAATCCAACTGACGCTTTCTTTACATGCAACTGATCAAAAAACGAGAGATGCTGTTATTCCGCACATGAAGGGGCAAGGAATTAACGAAGTAGTTGAATCTGTTTTATCGTATGCAGAACGTCATAATCGCAAAATAACAGTTGCGTATTTGTTAATCCCAGGATTTAATGATAGAAATTGTGATGTTCGCCAGCTTGGTCGCTGGTTTAGAGGCAAGAATGTATTAATAAACGTGTTGCAATATAATGAAACAAAGTGTGGCAAGATTCAACGTCCCAATAAACAGCAACTTGTTGCATTTAAAACAAGATTAGAAGAAGCTGGCTTAGAAGTTAAATTACGAGAATCACGAGGCAACAACATTAAAGCCGCTTGTGGTCAGTTAGTTAGCGAACACAACAAAAAGAGCATTGATGAACTGTCAAATGTCAACTTGCACAATGGCCGTTCCTCCAACTCTAATATTGGAAAACGTCCGTCTAAAAACAAACAAAGAAATTTGTTTGAAGGCAAACCTCAAAAACGACACCCGTTCGCAAAGAGAAAGAAAAAGATGGGTAAGAAGAAATAATTTCTGTCTCTTATAACGCTAAGAAGAGGGGGGATTGGCTTGTCGAAGGTGTTGTTGGAAAGCATTGGGAAGACATTTGATGGCAAAAAAATGGTTCTAAATGATTTTTCTTTAAAGATTGACGATGGCGATTTTGTTGTGTTGATAGGTCCTTCTGGATGCGGGAAAACAACTATATTGAACATAATTGCTGGGTTAGAGTGTCCAACCACAGGTAATGTGTATATTGATGATGCTCTTAGTAATTCCGTTGAGCCTAAAGATCGTGATGTTGCAATGGTGTTTCAAAATCATGCACTTTATCCGCACCTCTCAGTTTACAAAAATTTAGCCTTCCCACTAAAATTACGTAAACATTCAAAGAAGGATATAGAAAAAGAAGTTTTTTTTATTGCTAATTTGCTTAATATTAAATATTTTTGAAACAATAATTTTAATTGTATCCTGCTTGTTTTCTGTTATCCCCTTTTTTATTATTTTCATCTGCTCGTTCAACGATTCGGTAAGTATCCGAAAGGGTGATATTATCACCGGTATTTCTTTGCGAAATTTTATTGATAATTTTATTACACTTTTTTCTAAAGAGGACTTTATCGTTGCATCGATAAACACAATATTGGTTTCTGTGATAACAGTGGTAATTAGCGTTCTTATATCATCAATTGCAGGTTATTCTTATTCGGTTTATAACTACAGGCTCCTTAAATGTATGTTCTATACTACGATTATCGCACTTATGGTCCCCTCTTCAGCATTATTGATTCCAACCTTCATAATGTTTAGCGAATTCAAGTTGTTAGATAGATTGATTTCAGTTTGCCTTGTTTCCTTAACAACACCATTAATTGTTTTTTTATTTAAACAAAGTACAGATATGTTTCCAAAACAACTTTTACAAACCGCACGATTAGATGGACTGTCAGAACCAAAAATCTTTTTAAAGGTATATTTTCCTAATATGATACCCACATTTGTAACGTCAGGTGTTTTGGTGTTTTTTGAAGTTTGGAACGGTTTGTTATTTCCACTAATCATTTTGCAATCACAAAAAAACATTATGCTACCAATATTTATTAATAGCTATGGAACAAGTTATACAACAAATTACGGTTCTTTTATGTTGTTGTTGCTTATTACCATGCTACCAACAATTCTGCTTTTCATATTTACGAGAAAGCATTTTTTTCAAGGTCTCAATGATGCTTTGTAGTTATTAAGTTAAATGCTCAGTGTGACTCACTTAAACATAAATCAATTCAGAATCAACAATTTCTGCGGCTCTACTACGGATGTTATTCATCTGGGCAACCCACTCCATTTGATTATTTGCTTTGAGTTGTTCGGTAATACCCTCACGCTCTGCCATTCGTTTTACGAGCCGAGAAAGCATATCCTCTGCATGCTTGTCGAGGTCAACGAGGTAGCCATTCAGCTTGCCGCTTGTCAGCAGATTTGTGTAAAGCACCTTGCGGTGTTGTTTGATGTACTGCAAGTGTCGCTGTCCCCATACTCCGATAGAGTGTTGTTCTTCTTCGGGGAGTTTCAAGCAAGGAATATAATAATCGCCTTGAAGTTCGTACCAAAGTCCGTTCTTTTCGTCATAGATAACCTTTTCCATAATTACGAATTACGCCCCCTTGTAGATTACTTTGAATTTCTTTTGCTTCGCATCAATGATTTTCAGTAAAACCTCATCCACCGCATCGGTGTACTTGCCGTTAGCAATAAGATTGTTTCGCATTTCGTTTAGGCAGTTCACAATTACCCGCCGTTCAAAATCATCTAACGCTATGTAATACTTTTTATCCCGCATATCATTCACTCCTTTAGCAAGTCTTGGAACGGGGTGTCAGTGGCTACGAAGGTGTCGTAGGTGAAGTTAGCCCCCAACCGAAAACCCATCACAAAACTGTCAAGGTTGGATTCGCCGTTTACCACACTCCACGCATTTACAAAGTTGAGAAATTTTTTCTTGTTCTCACCGGAAAGCGCTTCGGTCAGAAATTCCTCGTTTAACATCAGCACTTCCATTTGCTTCTGCACGGCTTTGTTCTGCTTGGTGCTTCGTGCCTGCGGATCAATGTTGCCATAATAAAATTCTTCTATAAATTTCCCCATATTGATACCTCCTTTGATTTTCTATCATAATTGTACTCAAAGGCGGTGTAATAGTCGAATGTACCGCTATAAACAGAAAAATACCGAGAAAAACCTTTTACAGTTCTTCTCGGTATTCATCTTTTGGACTCGTCTTTGCTAATACCGGATAATTCAATGCATTAGATGTAGTTTCTAAATTACTTCCTTATCAGGTGTTAGCATTGGCCGACGCTTATTTTATATAGTCTTCACTTTATTGATGATGATCGTGTCATTAGTACACTGAACATCAATCTTATCACCCACATGATATCCAAGTGCTTTTAGCCACTGGCCCTGAAGCTGAATTCTCGGAATCTGCTGCTTACTATTTAAACCAAGT